>Ga0074199_1000287_pt1 | contig 93285 bp, 82 predicted proteins | sample EPASupsiteSAE347_FD_64528 | JGI IMG/M metagenome (GOLD analysis project Ga0074199, IMG submission 64528) | Bioremediated contaminated groundwater from EPA Superfund site, New Mexico - Sample SAE3-47 | ecosystem: Environmental > Aquatic > Deep subsurface > Groundwater > Contaminated ...
TCCGCACAGCTCGCTGGAGGGTCTGACTCCCGATGAATTCGTCAGGCAATACGAAGCGTCTTTAACAACCCCAAGCACCACGGATCTCAACCTACAAGTGGTACAGCTGAAGGGGTAAGGTCATCAGCAGTAGGAATCTATCTCAAAGAGAGGCGTTATTATACGTATTTGAGGAGGAAATGCAAAAACTAAACTGTTCTATTCTGTAGTAGTGAAGGTGTCACTGGAAGCCGTTTAAAAGCCACCAAAGAGCGGATATTCTACTCAAGAAAGTCCTATTTTACAAGAAAGGGATTCTTGGTTTTTCTAAAAACCAAGGAGAGATTCGAGGATTGCTTTTTCACGTCGAAACCGCATAATACGTCCAGGATATTTCATGAAGAAAAAAAATCTTTTCACCCTATTTTTGACAGCGGCGCTCCTGGCGCTGGCCTTCTGGGCCATTCCTCGCACTCCCGAGCTGGGACGGGATCTTCTGGAGCGGCTCGCGAACCGTGCCGCCCGGGAGTATTTCGCCGGCTCCGTGCGGATTGAAAAAGTCTCTCTGGACCGTCATTTTAGGCTCCATCTGAACGGGATCACCGGCAAACTACAAACCCGCCAGGGCCCCGTGCCTCTGGCCATAAAGTCTTTGGAGTCTCAAGATCCTCTCCTGCTTTTCATCTCCCAGAAACCCGTTCGCTTTCTCTTTGAAGGTCTCCGTCCTGAAATATCTTCCCGCGCGGGCATCTCGGGGGACTTCATGGTCCAAACAGGGCCTGCTTCGCGCTTTGAATTAAACTCCGATCTCGGGAAAACAGGCCTGGAGGACTGGCAATGGATCGATCCTCAGAACCTGGGCGGCGCAACGGGAAGTCTGAAAGGCAGTCTGACGTTCCGCCAGATCTCGGGCCGGGAGCCCGAGTTCAGCATGGACCTCGAGGCCCCCGAACCCGGCGGCAATATCCAGGCCCGGTTCTTCGATCTTTTTTTACCTTACCTTCCAACCCCGGTCCAGAAAGAACGGGTCCAAAAAGTTTCCCAAAGCCAACAACTGATCCGGTATACCCGGGCCGCTCTGAGGGCGAGCATGCCCCAAAGCGATCTCATGAAAATCCTCCTACAAATCTTCATTCCGGCTTATAATCTGAAGCTGACGCTGAATACGACCCTCCGGACGGATGAAAAGAGCGCCTTTTCACAGATCGCCCGGCTCATGGGACTTATCGCCTGATTATCATTAATTTTTAATTGGAAATCAGTGCTGTCCTAATGAACCATTTTGAAAATAAATGGAATTATGAGGACGCCTGATTATTGATATTTTTCAACTTGGAAATCAGCGCAGTCCAAGTCAACCGTAAGAAAATTAATCAATGACTTGGACGAGGGGAAATGATATGAAACTTACCGCAAAAATAACCGGCGTGTTCCTTGCCGCGATCGCGATCACCGGTTGCACGGTGAAAGCCGTGGGAGATCCTAACCGTCCTATTACCATCAATGCGAATGTCGTTGTGGATATCCGGGGGCTGAAACAGACCGCCACGAACATTGAAGACATGGTCGCCGAAGGAGCCACAAAATGAAACGTAAGGAGGGTCTCACCATGAGACAAATCTATATTTGTGGACTGGCCATAAGCCTGGCAATTCTGACCGCTGCGCCGCTTTGCTTTGCGGCTGATTATGATTACAAAACTATGACCCCGGACATTGAGAAAGCTTTGAAGAACCGTCAGTCACGGTATCATCAACTTCAAAGTCTCAAGCAGGAAGGTGAGATCGGAGAGAACAACAAAGGCTATGTGACCAGCCTGAAAGACAACGCCGCGGCCGCCACACTGACCGCCGCCGAGAACCAGGACCGCAGGGTCCTCTATGAAGCTCTCGCGGAACAGAACAAGCTCGGCGGCACGGGACTCCTGGAGATCCAAAAAGCGTTCGCCGAGGTCCAGCAGGAAAAGGCCAGCCCCGGAGATATGGTCCAATCCTCTTCAGGTGATTGGAAACGAAAATCTTCTTAGTCCCAACACCTATCAATTTCAGAGGATCTGAAATTGGGGCAATCCTTGTCACCCTTTGAGAAAAGAATGAAAGACAAGGATAGACCGAAGACTCTGGTGGTCCTTTTTTACCGCGTGGTTTTATAGATCTCACGTACCCCGCGGGTCACCTCTTGATATTCCACGGGATCGGTGACCAAAGACTTCCCTCCCAGCGGTAATTTCTCGAATGCCTTCTTGAGGGCCCGCATGCGTTCTTCGGTGATGGGACGGGACTGATAATAATCAAGAAAGTAAGGCGTCATCTTCTCCCCCGCTTTCAGAAAATGCTCCTCCACATCTATCAAAGCTTGCGGGTCGTACCCGGCGTTCATGAGATAGGTCATGGCGGCGGCGTCACTTTCTAAAAGCCGTTCCCCGGGCGTTTTGTATGAACTCTCATTGTAGGCCTGCAAAAGCACGAGTCCCAGACTCGCTAGGGACCCGAGAGGGCCGAACATGGGGCCCACCGCTGAACCGATCTGGGACGCGGCGTTGATCGCGTCATCCCGTTTCGTGAAACGCCGGTCCACGGTCTGTTGCTCCCCGATCTCATGCGCGAGCACCGCGGCAAGCTCCGCCTCATTTTGAAGAAAACTCAGCATCCCGGTCGTGATATAAACATAACCTCCGGGCGCGGAGATCGCATAGATCTTTTCGCTGTAAAGGATCGTGAACCGGTAGTCAAGATCGCGGCGTTTGGCCTGAGCGGCGAGCGCATGGCCCAGATCATCCACGTACCGCACGACTTTCGGGTCTGCGTAAGGATAAAAAGACGCGAGGATCTCCTTGTGGAGCATCTCGCCCGTTCTTTGTTCTTCGGTGAGGTGCGAATTCTGGGGAGGCACTACGGGACGGTCGTATTCCGTGGTCGATGCGCAGCCGCTGATCAGAAAAAAACACAAAAGCAAGGGAACGATCTTTTGCATGAAAAATTTCCCATCATGAGTCGCGTCCAAAAACCTTGATTTATTTCAAGCGAAGAAAAGCAGGAGAAATGCCTCGCGACACAAAAAACGCCTTGTCGTACGGAACATTCAAGAAGTTCCGACGACAAGGCGCTTAACCCTTGAGGTTAAGCGCGCCCAGCAGGGGTCGAACCTGCAACCCTCAGCTCCGAAGGCTGATGCTCTATCCAGTTGAGCTATGGGCGCCCGCATTGATTTTTAAATACCAAGGCTAACGCGCCAAGGTCACCGACATGCCCTTTGAGCTGTGAGGGAACGATCTTCACCGTGCGGAACGCCTCGGGCCACGCGTGCTGCTTCGCGCTTTCCATCATCGTCTTCCAAAAGATCTTCGGCGCGGACTTCAGAACGCCGCCGCCGATCACGACCTTTTTCGGATTCAGGATATTCAGAAGGTTCGCGATCCCGATCCCGAGATAGTAAGCGGCTTTCCGGTAGCTTTCGGTCGCTTTCTTATCTCCCGCCCGCGCCGCCCAACCAACCTCTTTAGCGCCCACAACCTTTTTCTTTGTGGCCTCCCGATAAGATCCGGCGATCGCGGTCCCCGACGCGTATGCTTCAAGACAACCTCTTTTCCCGCAACCGCATCGCCGCCCTTCCGGGACAACGCTCATGTGACCGACTTCGCCGGCCGCATAGCCCGCGCCTTCATAAAGTCCGCCGTTCATCACGATCCCGCCGCCGATCCCGGTACTGACCGTGATATAAAGAAGGTCTTGGGCCTTCTTGCCCGCGCCAAAAATCTGTTCTCCCAAAGCCGCGGCATTCGCGTCATTGGCAAGAAAGACCGGAAGCCCGGCGGCTTTTTGAAGGATGCTCCGGAGCGGTATTCCTTTCCATCCGGGAAGGTTCGGGGAACGCGGCAGCGTGCCTTGGGAGGAATCGACGGGCCCGGGACAACCCACGCCGATGCCGAGAATCGTTTGGGGGGGAACACAGGAGTGAAGGATCAAGGCGCGAAGATTCGAAACGAGTTCTCTGACGCAGGCTTGCGTCTTTGCCCGGGTCCTTGTTTTGATCTCACGGCGCGCAAGGATCTTCCCTTTTTCGGTCCCAAGCGCAAGCGAGATCTTCGTCCCGCCGATATCAATGCCGATCGCATATTTCATATGAGGCGTAATCTAGCAGTTCATAGAAGCTTGTGCAATTGAGATAAACTGTTATAATACCGCCCTTCTTGAAATCTTTCCTTCGCGGGCAGGTAGCTCAGTCGGTAGAGCAAGGGACTGAAAATCCCTGTGTCGGGGGTTCAATTCCCTCCCTGCCCAATTTTTTCCCAAACACTCCTAAAGAAAATTGGACTGCCCCGATCTGCTTTTTTGAACCCAAAAAGATTGATCAATGCCCGGAGTGGTAGGGCTTGTGATGAAGGATGGTAAGCGCCCGGTAGATCTGCTCGGTGGCGACCACCGCGGCGAGCTCATGAGGCAGGGTCATGGGGCCAAAACTCCAGCGGAAGGAAGGTTTCATCTCATCCAGGGCCTCGTCCGTAAACCCGTCCGGGCCGCCGATCACGATCTCAAGAAGCGGAGCGCCGGAGTTCATGCACTTTTGGAGTTCCTTCGCAAGGTCCCCGGAAGAGGCCTCCTTGCTCTTCTTGGCCCTTTCGCACACCCAAATACGGGATCGCGTTGTGAGAGAATAAGCGCCGGCCTCGCAGGGCAAAAAATGCCCGATCCTTTCCATATAGTCCTGAATCAGGGAAAAAGCCGCAGAGGATTTGAAACCCTTGGCCGGAGCCTGCCCGGGTTTAAGCCAGGCCAAAGAAAAACGGATGCGCATAAGGCGGAATATTCCTTTCTTAAGAGTAACGCATCGCTAGTATCAACTTTTTGGCCGTTTCTTCAATGATTTTTCTTCTCATCGCGTCCGGTCCCTGCGCCTATCAATTTCAACTCGTTGAAGTCGAAGCCGCTCTTGAATTCTTTAAAAATTTCTAGGACCGCCGCAGTCTGAACAATAACAAAAAGGTGCAGTCACGCCATATCGCGGAAGCAATTCGGCATTGGAGTTTAAACGGACAGCGGCGGGATGAAGGTGAGCGACTTAGTTCAACGCCTAAACTTCTTGTTGAGAACTTTGCTGTAAGCAAAGATCATAAGTCCTATGATCGCGCTCCAACTGCACAGCATAAAAATCCATCCGGATAATTTCATGACCGCACCTTTTTCCTCTGACCCCACCAAAAACAAACTTTCTTTTCGAGCCCGACGATCACGGCGATCAGGAAGCTAGCGCCAATAATGCGCAGCCAGGCATCGAACGGCATGGGCGCCGAATGGAAAAGTTTATTCATGATGGGGATATGAACATAAAGCGCCTGGATTAGGACCATCAGAGCCACTCCCCAGACGATCCAAAGATTGGAAAAGAACCCGATCGCGAACGCGGATTTCTTAAGAGACCGGCAGTTAAAAAGATAAAAGAGTTCTCCCATCACGAGCATTGTCGTCGCGACGCTTCGGGCGACTTCCAGGGAAGCCCCCCGCATCAACTCCAGCTCGAAAAGCCCGAAAACGCCGGCCACAAGCAACAGCCCGACATAGAAAGTCCGGATCACCACGTCCCGCGTCATGATCGGCAGTTTCGGGTCCTGGGGCGGACGGGTCATGACGTCCTTTTCCTTCGGCTCGAAGGCCAGCATCATGCCGAGAAAGATCGCGGTAGTCATATTCACCCAGAGGATCTGCACCGGGAGGATCGGGAGTGCGGCCCCCAAAAAGACCGCCAAAAGGATTGAAAGCCCTTCGCCCAGATTCGTCGGAAGAGACCAAACGATGAATTTCTTGAGATTTTCGAAAACACAACGTCCCTCCTCCACGGCGGCTTCTATGGACGCGAAATTATCGTCGGTCAGGACCATATCCGCGGCCTCTTTCGCCACCTCAGTCCCCGTGATCCCCATCGCGATCCCGATATTCGCCTGCTTCAACGCGGGGGCATCATTGACCCCATCCCCGGTCATGGCGACCACATTCCCCAAGGATTGCAGGGCTTTCACAAGACGCAGTTTCTGTTCCGGCGTGACCCGCGCAAAGACCGAGGCTTTGTCCGCGGCTTCGACAAATTCTGTGTCGTTCATGCCTTCGATCTGTTTTCCGGAAAAGGCGATAAGCTCTTCAGCAGCGGACGATCTTTTCAGACCCAATTGTTTCGCGATCGCTGTCGCGGTCAGCACGTGATCGCCGGTGATCATCTTGACCCGCATTCCCGCGGCGTAACAGCTCTGCACCGCGATAATGGCCTCTTTTCTCGGAGGATCGATCATCCCCTGAGCGCCTAAAAAGGTCATCCCCTCCAGATCCGCATGAGCCAGAGAAGAGGCGCTTGAAGAAATTTCTTTTTTCGAAAACGCAAGGACACGCAGGCCCTTGGCCGCCATCGCTTCAGCGCTCTTTAAAATATCTTTTTTATTCTGAGTATCCCCGCAACGCTCCAGGATCTTTTCAACGGATCCTTTTGCGTAAATAACCCGCGGCTTTCCTTCGCCCGTCTCATGAAGCGTTGCCATATACTGGTGCTCTGATTCGAACGGGATCATGTCCAACCGTTTCATTGCGGCATTCAAGGGAGCTTCTTCAAGATCTGCTTTCCTAGCCGAAACGATCAAAGCCCCTTCGGTAGGGTCCCCTTCGATCTCGTAACGCCCGCTTTTTTCTACAAGGCGTGAGCTATTGCAGAGCAAGCCCGCCACCAAACATTCCTTGAGCGCGGTCAACGACAAGACATCGACAGCATGATCACCCTGCCGTATTTCTCCTTGAGGGAGATACCCCGCGCCAGTCACCTCATAAAGTCTCCCGTCTGCAAGGATCTCCTGAACCGTCATCTGATTTTCGGTCAGCGTCCCTGTTTTGTCGGAGCAAATGATCGTCGCACTCCCCAAGGTCTCAACGGCCGGAAGTTTTCGGATGATAGCGCGGCGCTTTGCCATGCGCGAGACCCCGATGGCCAATGTGATCGTGACCACGGCCGGCAGGCCTTCGGGGATGGCGCCGACTGCAAGCGCCACTGCCGCCATGAACATTTCGACCGGCGATTGTCCTCGCAACACCCCGACCAGGAATGTCAGTGCCGCCATGCCCAGGATCACATAAAGAAGAAAGTGGCTGAAATGGGCGATCTTTTTTGTCAGCGGCGTGGCGAGATCATCCGCCGAAGAGATCAATTCCGAGATCCTCCCGACTTCCGTATGGTCGCCCGTCGCGACCACCACCGCCCGGCCCTGACCGTAGGTGACAAGGGCGGAGGTATAAACCATATTGACGCGGTCCGCGAGTCCCGTCCCCTCGGCCACGGGCTCCGTCTTTTTTTCCGCCGGCACAGATTCCCCCGTCAACGCCGATTCATTGACTTGAAGTTCACGGATCTTAAGGAGGCGCATATCCGCAGGAACCTTGTCCCCGGAAGCCACCATCACGATATCCCCGGGCACAAGCTCTGTGGACGGAATATTTTTTTCAACCCCGTCACGTAACACCGTAGTCTGGGTGGTCATGGATCGGGCCAGCGCCGCAAGCGCGTTCAGGGCCTTGGATTCCTGAAGAAAACCCACGATGGAGTTGATCAGCACCACTCCGAAAATCACGGAACTGTCGATCCACTCCTTCAGGAGAAAAGTGATAAGCGCTGCGGCCAAAAGGATATAAACAAGAGGCTGATTGAATTGCATGAGAAAACGCAGCCAGGCCGGCGTCCCCTTCTTGGGGGTCAGCACGTTCTTCCCGAAAAGTTTCTGCCGCTTGACGACATCTCCGTCGTTCAACCCAAGCTCCACACGAGTCTCCAAACGCTCCAGCGTCTCTACGCTTGTGAAACTATGCCATTTTTTTTCTTCCAAAATCGTCTGCTTTTCCATAAACCTCTCTCTGAAATTATTTAATCCTAGGAAGCACTTTTCTTTTCTAAGCTCACAATGCACTCGTAGATCTTTTTGCGTCTCAGCTTTCTTGCCGTAACCGTCAAACCGCCCAGCTGCATAATCTCTCCCGGCTCAGGCGTCCGCCCCAGTTTTTGATTGATCCATTCCGCAAACGTTAGTGTTCCAACTGTCACGGGCAGTGGTTCTAGCTCGCGGCCCAAAGTGGAAGACACCAAGCCTATAGGAACACCGCCCCCCATGATCCACGATGAACCAAAGGAATGGACATGGCCCGGAAGACGATCGTATTCATCCTCAATATCTCCCACCAATTCTTCGATCAGATCCTCCAGAGCGATGAGCCCGACTACCCGATCATTCTCATCGCGGACCAAAGCGATATGGGTTTTGTCGCGGATCAACTGGCTGAGCACATCCGAAAGCCGTGATCCTTGTTTTACGAAGGGGATGGGTCTCGTGATGCCGCGAATGTCAGGACTCGCGGGATTGACCTTCAGGGCGTTGATGATGTCCTTAAAATTCACATACCCCATGATGGTCTGCGGATCCTTCTCGCGTTCACAGACCGGGTAACGTGTATGCATATCGAGATGCGCCTTGATGAGGGCGTCCGAAAGATTGTCCGTGACCGGGATCATAACGATATCGGAAGCAGGCAGCATGATGCCGGAAACAGTCCTTCTGGAAAACTCGGCTGCAGACAAAACGATTTTTTCTTCTGCGGCTCCGATCACCCGCGAAGTTCGTGCCAACGCAACGGCGGATCTCAGCTCGTGAAGTCCCTGCTGTTCTTCGGTCGGCCCGTCTCGCCGCAACTTCCCCGCACTTAATCTCATGACCCTCTTAACGGTTCCCTCAAAAAAGAAAACGACGGGGTTCGTAATGTGGGCAATCACTTTCATGGTTGGCGAAAGCGAGAGAAAAACCCATTCCTTATTCTGGAGAGCAAACATTTTGGGGACAAGCTCGGCAAAAATGATCGTAAAAGCGCTTAGCGGGATCACCAGACAAATCACGGCAAGCACTTCCGCAAATGGGTCAGGGATCCCGAGAGCCTCGTGCAGAAAGGGCGTAAAGGATTCCTGCATTCCCGCGCCTCCGGTCGCCGCAGCCAAGGCCCCGGCAAAAGTAATCCCAATCTGCACTACGGCAAGACTCGCTTCCATACGGTCTTTCATATAAGCCGCTTGTTCCGCCCCCTTCTTCTTTTGCTGGCATAGCGCGGCAAGCCTGGCCCTTGAAATCGACGCCAAAGCCATTTCATACGATGCAAAAACGGCATTCACGATCAACATCAAAGCAATAATGATCAGCTCAAAACCAAAAGTCATTCAAATCTGACCTTTTTGTATTTACGCGTTACTCTGCAAAACGTTGCTGTCGCGCTGAGCACCAGAAAAACTCGAGGAACTATCAACTTTTCTGGCCGTAATTCTTTTTCATATGCTTCAAAACATCGGAATCCGAAGACAAAAGCAAAGTCGTTTTGTCCTGGAATCCCTTTTCATAGGCATCGAGACTCCGGACAAATGTATAAAAAGCCGCGTCCTGTCCGTAAGCCTCAGCATAGACCTTGGTGGCAACAGCATCGCCTTCGCCGCGTAGTTTCTGGCTTTCCTCATAAGCCTTCGCCATCAGGATCGTTTTATTTTTGTCAGTTTCGCCGCGGATCTTGAAGGCCTCTTCCTCCCCCTCGGAACGATACCGCTTCGCGATCCTCTGGCGCTCCGCCTTCATTCTCGCGAAAACGCTCTCTTGAACCTCCTGAGGAAGGTCCGCGCGCTTGATCCTCACGTCCACGAGCTCGATCCCGAATTTCACGGCCTGTTTCCGGGCGTTCCCCGCAATGGTTTCCATGATATTTTCGCGCTCGCTCGCGATGATCTTGCTAAAGTCATGACTTGCGAGCTCCCGTCGCATTTCGGAGAACACGATATCATCAAGGCGCGCCTTAGCTCCCGCGAGATCGTTGACGGTTTTGTAGAAAAGGAGCGGGTCCACGATCTTCCAGCGGGTCACATGGTCCGCGACAAGCCTCTTTTTATCGAGCGTCAGATACTCCGCCGGCAGCGCGCCGCTCGTGAGGATCCTTTTTTCGAAAAAATTGGCCTGTTCCAGAAGAGGGATCTTGAGTTTGAGTCCGGGGTTCTGGAGGGTCCGACGGTATTCCCCGAGACGCGTAATCACCACCTGGTTCGTTTCGTCCACAATAAACACCGTGGAGGGAATAAGAAATGCCACCGAAAGGATCACGATAGGCCAAAACCGTAAAAGCATCGCCGCGTTCATGACATTACCTCTTTCTTTCTGGAAAGTCCCACACTATCGGAAAGACCCTGGAGCGGATCAAGGAGCGAAGGATTCTGTAACGGAAGGAGCGGAAGCACATTTGCGCCTGCCTGGGGATCGACCACCACTTTGTTCGCAGCCGGATAGATCCGCTCCAGGGTTTCAATTTGCAAACGGTTCCAGGTCACTTCCTTGGCCTTCTGGTATTCGCTGAGAAGGGCCGTAAAGCGTGCGGCATCCCCCTGGGCCTTGAGCACGCGCTCCTCTTTGAAAGCTTCAGCGCCGCGGAGCATCTTTTGCGCTTCGCCGCGCGCGCGAGGGATAAGGTCTTCCTGATACCCCTTCGCTTCATTGATCAGACGTTCCCGGTCTTCCCTCGCCCGAACCACTTCGTGGAATGCGTCTTTCACCTGGTCGGGGGGATCGACCACCTGGAGCCGGACCTCCGTGATCATGAGACCGGATTCGTAGGCATCCATAAGACGCTGCAGGAATTCCCGCGTTTCTTCCTGGACCTTTTGCCGGCCAACGGTAAGCACATCATCAATGGTGGACCTCCCCACCGCGCTGCGAAGCGCCACTTCCGTCGCGGTGAAAAGAGTCCCGTCAGGATCGAAAAGCCGGAAAAGATATTTTGTGGGATCGTTTACTTTGTATTGAACGATGATCTGGGCTTCGACCATGTTCTCATCGCCTGTGAGCATCATCGCGTCCGAGCGGCCCCCCGTGCGGCGGCTGAATTCGGAATTTTCACGGCCCTGCATGCCGAAACCCACCTCGATCCTGCGCACCTGCTCCACGTTCACGATATCGACTTTGTCGACGGGCCACGGCATCCGCCAATTGAGCCCCGCGCTAGCGACCCGGATCTTTTTCCCGAACTGCCGGATGATCCCCTGCTCGCCGGGCTTGACGATAAAAAAACCGCTCACAAGCCATCCCGCGATCATTAAAACAGCAAGCATGGGCAAGGTGCCGGGTTTTTTTATAAAATTGTTCAGCCAATTCAGAATTTGTTCGTCTGGACTTGTGTACTCCGTTGCCATGCTTCACCTCTCAGTTATAGTAACTTGATTCTTTGATCCGTAGAAAAACGCGCGACTAGTTCGCTGCAAATCGGCAGATTAATTACACACAGTTACACGGGCATTTGCGAAATACTTGCCTGAGCCCGTGATGCGGCAGCACTCGGAACTGCCACTCCGACGCCTTTCGGCAGGTCTCCGTGAATATCCTTTTTGCCCTGCTCATAGAGGATACAATCAATGCCCTCTTTCTCCAAATACGTTTGGATCGAACGCGCTTCGTCTATCGAAGCCGTCTCATAGACCTGTTTCCAGATCTCCCGCGAACCTTCTCGAAATCCGGGCTCTTTGCGTTGCGACTCGTTGGGCAAAGCCCCGCTAGTTTGTGAAAAAACCGGTCTTCCCTTCCTGGATATAAAATAGATGATCAGTCCGACGATCAAAATGTAAGCAATGAACGCAGCCATGCAAAACCTCTTCGTAGAACAACGCTCAACTCGCAAACCACCATGGAGATACTATCAAGCAACTTCGGTAATTATTTGCCCCCGGGAGGCTCATTCAGACGGAACCAATAAAAGCTGTGCGGTCCCAGAGTTAGAAAGTAAGGGAGTTCGCCGATCTTAGGGAATCTCACATTTCCCCAAAGCTCGAGAGGTTCCCATCCATTATAGTGTTTCAGGTCCAATTCAACGGGCTGCACATACCGCGAGAGATTATTCACGATAAGAAGCGTCTCATCCTCATAGACGCGGATGTAAGCCAGGATTTTCGGATTGTTATGCTGAAGGAATTCGAGTGTCCCGCGGCCGAAAGCCTTCAGGCTTCTGCGAACACGGATCATCCGTTTCGTCCAGTTGAGAAAAGACGACTGGGTCATGCTTTGGGCTTCAACATTGATAGCCTGGTAGCCATAGACCGGATCGATGATCACGGGAGAATAAAGTTTATCCGGATCCACTGTTGAAAAACCTGCGTTCTTATTGCCATTCCACTGCATGGGCGTCCTAACACCAGTGCGGTCCCCAAGATGGATGTTATCTCCCATCCCGATCTCATCCCCATAGTAAATGACCGGCGTCCCTGGGAGACTGAACAAGAGACTATTGAGAAGCTCCATCTGCCGGCGCCCATTATTCATAAGCGGTGCAAGGCGTCGCCGAATCCCCAAATTCAATCGGGCTTTGGGATCCGACGCATATTCACGGTACATATAATCACGCTCTTCCTGCGTCACCATCTCAAGCGTCAATTCATCATGGTTGCGAAGGAAAAGCGCCCATTGGCAATTCTCAGGGATCAGAGGTGTTTGTTTCATGATCTCGATGATGGGCGTATTATCTTCTTTCCGGATCGCCATAAAGATCCTGGGCATGAGCGGAAAATGAAATGCCATATGGCACTCATCCCCATCGCCAAAATAAGGGCGCACATCCGCAGGCCATTGGTTTGCTTCCGCAAGAAGCACTTTGTCCTTGAAAGACTTGTCGAGCTGGGCCCTCAGGCCCTTAAGATAAGAATGCGTTTCGGGAAGATTTTCGCAGTTCGTTCCTTCGTGTTCGAAAAGATAAGGCACGGCGTCCAGACGAAAGCCATCAATCCCCATCTTCAACCAAAAAAACAGCACATCGTGCATGGCTTTTTGCACTTGGGGATTATTATAATTGAGATCAGGTTGGTGGCTGAAAAAACGGTGCCAGTAGTACTGCCCCGAGACAGGGTCGTAGGTCCAATTCGATTTCTCCGAATCGGAAAAAATGATCCTGGCATCTTTATATTGTTCGGGATGATCGCTCCACACATAAAAATCCCTCTTCGGAGATGTCTTGGAGGAGCGGGCTTCGAGGAACCACGGATGCACGTCCGAGGTGTGGTTCATCACAAGTTCGATAAGGACCTTGATCCCGCGGCGGTGAGCTTCCTTGATGAAATCCTGGAAGTCCTTCATCGTCCCGTATTCGGAAGCGATCTCTTCGTAATAAGCAATGTCATACCCATCGTCCTTCATGGGAGACTTGTAGAATGGGAGAAGCCAAATGCAATCGATTCCGAGATCCTGAAGATAATCCAGTTTTTGGGTCAAACCGGAAAAATCGCCATAACCGTTTTGATTGCTATCAAAGAAAGCTTTGACGTGAAGTTCGTAAATGATCGCGTCTTTGTACCAAAAGCCATCTTTAGCCATCTCGAAGGCCTTTCCCCTGTCTGAGCGTTATGACCTTCTTAAAAAAGGCATAAACCTCGTGAGCTGAGTGGAGGAAATATTGCGCATGCGAAGGTTCCGAAGGAGTATCCGTGACCCGGATCGTGATCCCGTGATTTCCGATCGCCCTGAAAGCATCTTCATCCGTGACATCGTCCCCGATGTAAACCGGCAATGTGGCTTTTTGGCTGTGTCCCGAAAGATTCCCCAGAAGCCACAGCACGGTTTTCCCCTTATTCCATTCCGTAGGAGGGCGGATCTCCCAGACCTTTTTCCCTTCCGCGAATACGATTTGGGATCTCGAAAGAAAAGTCCCGACCTCTTTCAGCAAAAGCATTTTTGCAAATTCGATCTTGTCTTCCGCCAGTTGCCGGTAATGCACACTCACACTGAATGTTTTATCTTCGACCAGGACCTCGGGAAAAACCGAGAAGGCTGATTCGAGACGCGGCATAAGCTTCCTGATCACTTGTCCGAATGCGATGGCTGCCGGATGCACACGTTTGGTTTTTACCCTCTCCAGCTCTAACCCGTGATTCCCCGCATAAATAATACCGGGAATACCGACGCGTTTTTTAACATCCTCTAGAGTCCTGCCGCTGATCACGCCGACCCGGACATTTTTCTGCCGTGACAATTCCAGCAAAATCTCCCTTTGCTCTCGTGACAGACTTGCCATGCCCGGCCTGGCCACAATGGGCGTGAGAGTTCCGTCATAATCCAAAAAGAAAAATAAATGCGGTGAACCTGCGATCCCCTGAAGGATCTTTTCGCTGATCTTCTTCACCATGCCCCCCGGATCAAAAAGATTTGACAAGTGCTGTGATCATATCCGCAGCCCACCGGTAAATATTGTATTCCCGGACGATCTGCCGCATCTTTCGCATCCGCTCTTTCTTTTCCTCCGGAAGCATCGTCAGCGCCTGGTGGATCGCTTCCGCCGTCCCCTCGATGTCATAAGGATTGATCAGGAGAGAACTCGTAAATTCATGGCTCGCTCCCGTGAAACGGCTCAGGATCAATACACCGTCCTCGTCTTCGCGGGCAGACACGAATTCCTTGGCTACCAGGTTCATCCCGTCGTGAAGCGAACTGACAAAACAGAAATCCGCGAGGCGGTAAAAATCGAATATTTTTTTCTGGTCATGATGCTCTTCCAAAAAAAGGATCGGCTTGTAATTGCCTTTCTGAAAGCGCAGATTGACCTTTTCGACAAGTTTCTCGACCTCTTTCAGATGATCCTGATAGCTGCCGATCAAAGTCCTGGAGGGAGCTCCGAGTTCGATAAAGACGAGCTCGCCTTGGAGATGGGGATATTTTTCGAGGACCCGTTCAATGGCCCGGAAACGCTCCAAAAGGCCTTTGGTGTAGTCGATACGGTCAACCCCAAGGCCGATCTTTTTGCCCTTGAGGCTGTAAACTTCTTTTAGTTTTTCAAGAGGATCTTTCCCCGTTTCCTGAATGGCCGTGTTGGGAGCTCCTGAAATGCTGATCGGGAACGGACGCACGGAACTCGATTTTCCGCCGCGGGTCACTTCAAAGTTCGCCCAATTGATCTTACATTCGAGCGTGTGATCGACCGTATCCAAAAAATTGTTACAGTGAAATTGCGTGTGGAAGCCGATAATATCGCTCCCGAGCATTCCTTCCAGGATCTCCTCCTGCCAGGGGCAGATCCCGAAAGCTTCCGCGTTGGGCCAGGGAATATGCCAGAAAATAGCGATCTTCGCATCCGGCCTTTGTTCTTTGATCATTTTGGGAAGAAGCGCGAAATGATAATCCTGAATGAGGATCATCGGGGGATCATCCCCTAACTCTTCAAGAAGTGAATCGGCGAATTTCTGGTTTACTTCCTTATAATGATTCCAATCCTCGATGCGGAAAATAGGCCGCACATGACTGATATGACAAAGCGGCCAAAGACCTTCGTTGGAAAAACCGTAGTAGTAACCTTTTTCTTCTTCTTCCGAGAGCCACACGCGCTTCAAAGTAAACGAGAGCTTCCAGGGTGGCACCATCACTTTGTTCTCTTTGTCGACGACTTCCCGGTCGGCATTGCCGGCACCATGCGCAATCCAAAGGCCCCCGGTCGCCTGCAGAACGGGATCTAGGGCCGTCACCACGCCGCTCGCCGGCGTAATGCATTCAATCTCATTACCCTTTTTACGATGGATATAAGGCTCACGATTGGAGACCACGTAAAGCTGCTTACCTCGCAGGCGAGTCTTCAGATAGTCCTTCAACCGCTCCTTCGTCCAGACCGTCCCCTCGGCATTCACCGTTCGGGATTGCTCGACCAGGTCAAACCGGGCGGCTTTGAGAGTGGCCGCCATATGGCTGACGCCATAAAGCAGTTTTTCAATATCGCCCTGCTCTTTGGGTTCCATCTTCGGATCCACTCCAAGGGCTTTTTGGACCATGAGCCCGATACGAGCGATCGGACCTGTCACGCTCCAGCGGATCACGACAAGCGAAATGATCGAAAGAATTGCCGCCAAAATCGAAAAGGTCAGGGCTGAATTTTTCCAAAACTCTTTGATCTGATTCACGATATAACCGCGATCATGAATAAGGCCCAAGGCCCCCACAACCCCCTCCTCTTTCATCAACGGGACCACATGATAGTTGACCCTTCGCCCTCCCCACTTGCTGTTCATATCCACAGGCACATTCCCTTCCATGGCCTTGAGCGATTCCGTCTTGAACAATTCTTCCTTTGCCAACTCGGAAGGAAAAGCAATGCGCGGACCTTCTTTCATATCCACGATAAGACCAAGCAATCTTTTGTGCCCCTTGTACTTCTCGATGAATTTCTGGACCCGGTCAGGTTGATCCGTCCGTTCCAGAAAAGACTCGACCGCCTCTTTAAAGGTCTTGGCAAGCACTGTGGTGCGAAGGCGCAGCTCCTCATTCAGGCGCTTCTCTTCGTTCTTTGCCTGAAAATAGGAGAAGCCTGTGACCACAAGAATTGTGGCAATTAAAAGGGAAACGATGAGCCTGAGGGTTATTTTCATAAGATCCTTTCGCGCTACTTATCCGCTCCCTGAGAAAGAGCTTCTTTCATATCCGCGTTCGTCTTCCGAGGATCCCCCCAATAAAGCATCCGGTGCGGGAAAGGGATCTCGATCCCAAGTTCGTCAAAACGGTTTTTGAGACGACGCCGGAACTCACGAGCGACTTCCCATTGTTTGATGGGCAAGGTTTTGATCCGGAATTTGATCGTTACTTGCGACTCTCCGAAAGAATCCACTCCGAACATTTCAAGGTCTTCCAGAATCAGCTTCTTGAAGTAGTCGTCGTTTCGCATCTCCGCGCCAAGTTCCTTGATCGCCGCCATTACCCGATCCACTTTTTCTTTGTAGGCGACCCCGACCTCCAGAACAACGTTCGAGTAATCCTGGGTAAAGTTGACGACCGTCTTGATCTCGCCATTCGGAATGTAGATGACCCGTCCTTCCAGATCTCTTAACTTTGTGTGACGCAAGTTCAGTCCCTCAACCAGTCCGCCGAACTCCCCGATCTTCACCACATCATTGATGCGATATTGCCCCTCCATCAGAATAAAAACCCCGTTGATAACGTCGCGGATCAGGTATTGCCCTCCGAAACCGACCGCCAATCCAACGATCCCGGCTCCCGCGAGAAGCGGAGCCACATTGATCCCGAAGTTTTCCAGAAGCATATAAAGGCTGAACACGGCTATGGCGACTGTGCCAAGCCATTTTATGAGGTGAGAGAATGTTTTTAGTCTCAGGGTGGTTTCATCTTCCCGAAGGGCCGCTTTCTGAGATAAATGATCTTCAAATTTTTTTAAACCATATTTCAGGCCACAGTATAGAAGCCAGGAAAAACCAAGAACAAACAGGGTCTTTGCGATCGATCCCACCCACGGCGCTTCGATAAAACCTTTCCAGTCAAATACTCTTGAATCCACATTTCCTCCTCATTTCCGTAACGGGGGCCATTATACTCCCAATCGACTTGCAAGGGTTGGGCTGGGAACATTTTTTTGCAGATGCCCCCTGCAGGCCGGGGCGTGATCCCTCCTCGCTATTCTGTTATTTTTTATCCTTGTCGCTTTTGTTAGAACGAATAGCCGCGTAGGTAAAGAAAAAAACGACCACAACGATCGCTACATAAACGGGCCCGTCTCGCAACAACCACTCCATGACAATTCCTCCTTAATGTCAGGACCCATAAAATGAAAAGGGCCGCAACCTGACGGTTCAACATCAGACGGCGGCCCGACCATCAATACTACTCCTCCGGATTTTCGCCCGGACCCATCTTATAATCCTCGGTCGCTATTCTCTTCCCTCCCACTACGAACGTCAAGGACAATCCCAGGAAAAGGATTAGAAAAACATAGTGACTGGGACGTGCATCTATGAAGTCCCGTTTAAAATCCGCTTCCCGCCATCTCCTCTCACCATAGAGGAATCACAGGGGCATATTCGGGAAGGGTGTGCTGAGCAGACAGCAGATCATTGCTGGGACACTTAAAAAATAGAGGACAAGGGGCAGAATGCCATTAGAATGCGCCATGGACTCAAAACGAATTCCCGGGATCGATCATATCTATCTGGATAGAAATGCCGCGCGCGCGCCTCTTGCCAGACGCATCCTGCGGACCCTCCGGGGCACCCCCGTCACGATCGTGGCGGACAAGAACGCTTTTCTCCGGGAGATCGGAAAAATGCCGCTTACCGCCGGCAAGAAAAGACTTTGGCTCACGAACTTCAAAGGAGCGTTCCTCAAACCCTGCCCGGCCACGGGAACGGATTACCTTTGCTGCCGCTACAGGATCTTGAACGCCCAGACCCACTGCCCGCTCGACTGCACCTATTGCATCCTGCAGAATTATTTGAACGTTCCGCTGATCACGGTTTACGTTAATACCGGGAATATTCCCCGGGAGATCGACGCCCTGATCGCAAGCCAGCCCCGGCGTCTTTTCCGGATGGGCACGGGGGAGCTGACGGACAGCCTCGCGCTCGACCGGCTGACGCGACTGAATGAAACCCTTATCCGCCACGCCCTCGGCAAGAAAATGATCCTGGAGATCAAGACCAAGACCGCAGAGATCAATCACTTGCCGGAGATCCCGAAAAAGAACGTCCTTGTCTCCTGGTCACTCAATCCCGACGCCTTCATCCGGACCGAGGAACACAAAGCCGCATCGTTGGAAGCGCGTTTAAAGGCGGCCCGGAAGGTCCTCAGAAAAGGCTACCGCCTGGGCTTTCATTTCGATCCCCTGCTCATGCTGCCGGGGTGGAAGACAGAGTACGCGAAGCTTCTAGAAAGGCTGACCTCGGTCATCCCGGAAAAAGAAGTGATGTGGATCAGTCTGGGCAGCCTGCGCTATCCGGCCTCCTTGAAAAAGATCATCGAGGAACGTTTTCCCAAAACAAAAATCACGGCGGGGGAATTCATCAAAGGGCTCGACGGAAAGATGCGCTATTTCCGGCCGGAACGTGTCAGGCTCTACCGGCACGTTTATACGGAGATCCGGAAACGCTGGAAAGATGTTTTCCTTTATTTTTGCATGGAAAACAGGCCCGTTTGGCAGGAGGTAATGGGCGATGCCCCCGAGAGCAATGGTCACCTGGATTTTTTATTCCACGAGAGCATCGCAAGAAGATTTCCGGGCCTGAAATTACCGGCGGCAGAATGGAGCCGGCACGCGGCGCACCGTCCCTAATGCGGGAGGCGCGGAAAACCGCCGTGACAGCATCGAAAAACCTGACGCCGCGCAGCTCAGGTCCCCATTTAATTACTTCCCAACAAACCTTCCCCCAGATATACTTTTGTCCAGGTTCGTTTTTAAAAACGGCGTGAACTTTTAAAATCCGAGGGGGATTTTTATGGTTGACGATATTGTCTATCTCCAAGGGGATCCAAAGAACGAGCCCGAGGAAGAATCCAAACGGGTTGATTTCGTCCCAAAAACGCCGGACGATGTGCTGAACATCCTGAAAAGCGCCCTGCGCTGGAACACCTCGGATATCCACCTTCAGGTGGGAAGCAAGCCGATCTTCAGGATCGACGGCGTTCTGACCCCTTTCAACCAGGGAAAAAACGTCACGAGCAATTTCATGGCCGCCTGCGCCGACGTATTCCTCAGCAAAGACCAGCAAGAGTACCTTTTGGAAAATCGCCAGGTCGATTGTTCCGTGACGCTTCCGAACTTCACTCACCGGTTCCGCATCAATTTTTTCTACCAGCGAAATCATTTGAGCTGTGTTTTTCGCGTCAATCCTATTATCCCACCCACCATGGAGCAACTCGGACTCCCCCCCCTGATGGAAAAACTGGTCGCTTTGCCGAACGGGCTCGTGCTGATCACCGGCGCCACGGGCTGCGGAAAGACCACGACCCTGGCAGCGATGGTGCACCACATGAACCATCACAGGAACGCGCACATCATCACGCTGTCCGATCCCATCGAATATATCCACAAGAACAAATGCTGTGTGATCAGCCAACGCGAGATCGGGGACGATGCGACGTCTTTCGCAAGCGCTCTTCGTGTGGCGCTCCGGGAAGACCCGAATGTGATCGTCGTGGAAGAGATCCGTGATCTGGAAAGCATCTCCATGGCCTTGACCGCGGCCGAAACGGGCCACCTGGTCTTCGCGACGCTTCACACCAACGACGCCATCCAAGCCATCGACCGCTTGATCGACGTCTTCCCTCCCAATCAACAGCCTCAAATAAGGGTCCAACTGGCCATGACGCTTCAGGCGGTCATCTCGCAGGTCCTGCTGAAAAGGAAGGGCAGCCCCGGACGCGTGGCGGTCTTTGAAACCATGCCGGTCACGGTCCCGATCCGCAATCTGATACGCGATAATCAAACCGTTCAGATCTACAATGTCATGTCGATGAATCGCGCCCAGGGAATGATCTTGCGTAATGATGCTCTCAAGGAAGCTGCGCAGAAGGGACTCATCACGCAGGAAGACGCCGAGGCGCACTTTCTGGACACCATGCTCTTAAAACACGACCATACCGGCTGGCGGCGATCCTAAAGCGACCGTCCCGGGCCGCAGTAAAATACCGTCCGAAGCCCCGCCGCGATCCTGGGAAGTTCCTTACACCCCCGCCCGTCCGCCTGTGTTTTATTCCTTCGCGTCCGGCCCTCGCGAACGCTGGGTCTCCTCGGCCCGAAGCAAGGCATTTTCCTGGGCAAGGTTCTTCACCTGGTCCGTCAGGTTCGATATCTTGATCGAAAGCTGGACCGCGATCAGCATGAGAAAGATGATCGCGCCGATGAACAAAGTGGTGGTCGGCAGACCGGCGCCGATCAGAGCGGTGAGGGCCACGAGCCATTCATAGCGCAGCACAAGGACGAACATCAGGAGACTCGTCGCAAGCCAGAGGACCGAGTATTCTTCGCGAAGTTTCCGCCTCCTCACCAGATTCAGGGTATACAAAAAAACAAAACAGCAGGTCACTAGGGCGAATATTTTTTGGTGTTCAAGCATGGTTCCCCCGTTTCTCTCTCTTTGGACACTGCCGCGCGCTCGCAGGGCATCTCACTTGCTCTTCCCCTTGGCTCTCATAAGCGTCACGCCGATGGACAGCAGCATCTTGAACATATAGTAGACAGGCTTCAACCCGCCGTGCATGGATTTTCCATCGCGATTTTCAAACATCCGGACCGGGACCTCGATCATGCGAAAGCCCGCGCGATGGAGCGTGATCAGCATATCGGCATCCGGAAAGTCGACCGGGAAAATATCCGTGGAAAAAAAACGCAGGACATCACGGTTGAACGCTTGATATCCCGAGGTCGTATCCGTAATGAACTCGCCCGTGGCCAGGAACACGATCCCGCGAAAGAGAAGCATGCCCATCCTGCGCGCGAACGGCGGCCGGTAGCTCTGCCCGAGAAAACGCGAGCCGATCGCAAAGTCGGCCTCTCCCGCGATCACCGGAGCCAAAAGCGCCGGAATGCAGGACGGATCGTGCTGGCCGTCGGCGTCAAGCTGGACGAGACGGTCATAGTGATGGGCAAGAGCGTACTTGTAGCCGGTCTGGATCGCGACGCCGTATCCCATGTTGAACGGATGGGTGACGACGATAGCGCCGGAGGCACGGGAAACGCCTGCCGTGTCATCCCGGGAACCGTCATTGACGACAAGAATGGACATCTCCGGCACGACACGCCGGATACTTTCAATAAGCCCCTTGATGCGCGCGGCTTCGTTGTGGGCCGGGATAAGCACCAGTGAACGCGCATTCTCCCTATTGCTCATCGCCTGATCCTCTCTTTATTTTTTTCCGCATCCCTGTCCCCCGCGCGAAAGAAGATCGCATGGATCAGGCTCCACTTCCGGCGGAAGAGCCCCCGGTCCAGAACGCCCTGGACCACATCGAGCGCCATATGCAGGACGCATCCGGCCGCGACCCAAAAGATCGCGCCCTGCAGGAACAGAACCCCGGCGATATAGAACGCGATCGCCTCGACCGTATGAAAAACACAAAGACAATAATAGCGGTCCGCTTCTTTGGCTTCAAAAAAACGCGTCGCCCGTCCGAGCGAGCCATCTTTGAATTTCACAGCATACCACAAGTAATGGTCCGCATCGATCAGCACGCTTCCGGCCAGCATCGAAAGACCCGCCTGGGGCGATACGTACCAGCTTACCACCGCCGCCGCCACAGTTCCCGCAAGAATATGCTCTTTAAGGAACATCGCGCATCCTGCCGGTTTCAGAATTTCCGGAATAGCCCGCGAAAAATCCGCGACAAAGACCCGCGGCATAAAAAAGATGCGTTCCGAGCAAAATAAGACCTACGCGGAGGCCTAAAGCAGAACGCCTGTTCATAGCCAGAAAAAGGCCGGAGAGCATGACCGCCGGAACGTAGAGCCACACCAGAAATGCCTGCGGCCACACAATACCGATGAGGCTTGCCATGAACAATACGGGAAGGAAAAACAACGCGACCGCATGTGCCGGAGAAAACAGGGTCCGGTGCTTGCGCATGATCTTGGCCCGGCCGACCCCGTAATGGTACATATTCACGCACCAGGAAAGAAGCGACCGCCTCGCATCATGTTCCACGAGGATCCCCGGAACGAAATACAACCCATATCCTTTTTTGTCCAGACGGTAGTTCATGTCCGCGTCTTCACACATATTCTCCAGCCGCTCATCGAATCCTCCGACCGACTCCAGGGCCGCGCGCGCATAGAGGGCGTTCAAACAAGCGATGCTTGCCACCCGGCGCCGTTCACCGAAGATCTTTCCCTGCACAGACCCGAGGCTTCCGAGGAATGAGTCGAGCGAAATGCCAAGCGCCGTCTGGAACGGACTTTTCCCGAGAGGGGCTATGTTCCCGCTGCCTACGCCGACCAAGCGGGCCTCCTCTTTTTGGATCGCCTCGAAGGACTGCGAAAGCATCCGGAGCCAATTGTTCGGCACGATGCAGTCCGAATCCGTGAATGCAATATAAGGGTAGAGGGCTTCACGCACGGCTACATTCCTGTTCGACGCGATGGTTCTTTTGGGGTTCCCGACAAGACGCACGCTACCGGCAAAACTGTGAACGATCTTGGGGGTATCATCGGTGGAACATCCATCGATCACCAGAACTTCCGTTCTGCCGCCGTGAGGCAGCAGGGCCATGATCGATCTCAAGCAAGCGCCGATGTGTTCCGCCGCGTTGTAGGTCACAATGCAAACCGATATATCCATCAGATGATCTCTCCGTCCGTCACGCGGGAAAAACTTTACGCTTCAAGACTTTTGCGATCTGGTTGAACAAGGTATTGCGAAAGGGCCCATTCCCGACGGCAAGGATCCCTATCCTGAACGCCGTTCTCCAAAGTTTTCGTTTCCATACATTCCGGATACGCGCTACGGCTTTCGTGAGTTCCTCCGCGGTAAGGCCTTCGAGGCGTAACGGATATTTTCCGGACCAGACATGATAATAATTGAATTCCTCCGGTGACTTCGCCAGGATCCTTTCTTTCAAAGGCTCATACAGCGGCGTTCCCGGCAGCGGCGTAGTGAGCGTCACGGTGAGAACATCCGGATGAAGGCGGGCCACCATGCGGACGGTCGATTCGAGTTCCTCCAGGCTTTCATCCGGTTGTCCCAGGTCATCGCTGGCGGTGCCGATCATGACCGAGCCCGTCGTGAGAAGCCCCGCTTTCTGTGCCGAGCGGAATCCTTTTTCAATTTGGGAAGCGGTCAACCCTTTTCCCAGGATCTCCAGGATACGGTCCGAGGCGCTTTCCATTCCCATGCTGAGACCTACGAATCCGCTCCGGCGCAGGATGCGGCAAAGTTCCGCGTCGATAAGATCGGGACGGGTAAAACACCAAAAAGGCATTTTCAACGAGGATCTCCTCAATTCGGCGCAGAGCCGGACCACCCAGTCCCTGTCTTCCGTAAAGACCTCGTCGTGAAAAAGAAGCATGTAGGGGCCCGGGAAACGTTCGCGCAACTGCACAAGCTCGCGCAGGACGCGTTCGACGCTGAGACGCCGCGTGGGAGTTTTTGCGTAGATGAGCGGCGGCTGATTGAACTTGTCCTCAAAGTTCAGCCCCCTGGAAGCCATAAAAACGGCGCTGTGGGTGGCCTGGATATAACGCCCGTATTCCACCAGGTCCCAATCCGGCAACGGAAGTTTTTCAACATCCACCCGGGGCGCCGGCCCGGAATCGGGGTTTTCCGCGGTGGCGATCCCCGGCCGGGCCAGGATCGTCCTCCGCCTTGCCCTATCACGGAACACCTCAGGGACCACTTCTTCGGGTTCCCCGATCACGCAGGCGTCAAATCCCATTTCCTGCAACAACCGCAAAGGCTCCGTCGAGGCCTGGGGACCGAACGCGATCGCCGGGAGCAAAGGACATTGAGAGCGGAGCTTCCGCATCGCCGCCTGAGTTTCGCCGCTGAAACGGATCTGCGTGTTGACGAGCACCATGTCGGGCTTTTGGGAAAGCGCGGAATCCCATTTGCGCCAATCGTCCTGTTTTTCCCACACGTGATCCACCAGAGAACACGAGTGCCCCGCTTGCTTCAACACAGCGCTCAGATACATGATGCCCACCGGCGCGTCGAGACCTTCCGGACGGCGCGAGCCGAAGGGCGGGTTCAGAAAAAGGATCTTCAAGAAAGGGCCCTCCACCACTGGCCGGGGTTTAAAAGAAAATTCCGCGTCTGAAAATTACCGTGCGTGCAGGCGCCGGCAGAACAAATTCCCGTCCGCCGGACCTTCCGTATGGCGGTGCTGTTCCAGAAAGCGGCAAGATCGCCGTGCCACCTAAGGAGGTTCCCGATCACCGGCGTCAGCTCGCATAGGCGCACATCGCCGTTGGGCTCTATCACGGCGAATCCGTCTCCGATCTGACAGGGCCGGGTCACGGCGCCGGTACGTAAAAATTCGAGAAAGGACCGGTTGAGATGCCGGTGCGCCCGCGCGGCAAGACGGGCGGAGATCCACGGATAATGGCTGCCGGCCGCGTAATACCGCCGGGCATAATAATCCACGAGATCCAGGACCTTCTCCACCTCGTCGGCCGGCGGAAGTTCCAGGCTCTTGTCGGGAAAATCCCCCTTCCGTAATCCCACATCATGAAAATCAACGCCCAGTCCCTGCACGTGCCGCAGGAGTTCCGGGATCTCCGCCGCATTGTAATTGTTGAGAACGGTGCGCACGTTCAAAGCCAGCCGGGGGTGCTTCGAACGGATCTCTTTGAGCCCTTCGATCACCGTCATCATCTTTTGATAATGGCCGGGGACGCCCCGGAGAAAATCGTGCATTTTCTCCAACCCATCCAGAGACAGAACCATATTGAGCTGCACCTCCGGACAAAGGGAAAAGATCCGGCGGGTGCTCTCTAAAAGTTCTTCCCCCGCGAGGCCATCGGTGGAAATGCCGATCTTGCGGACGCCGGAATACCGGTAAAACTCCGCCACAAGTTCCGGCAGGTCTTTGCGCAAAAAAGGTTCGCCTCCCGAGAGATGCAGCCACAGCAACCGAGGCAGGGAACGCGCGACTTCGGTATAAAAATCGAGCGGCAAGTCCGCGGACTCCGGACCGGCGATCCGGTCGTGATAAAAACAGGTCCGGCACCTGGAATGGCACCGGTAGGTCACGAAAACGATCAAGGAGAGCGGCAGGCGGCGCGCGCGCGGGGTCAGCTTCCACCGGAGGATATTGGTCAGCACCGGGGACCTCCCTCGTCACATGACCCGGCGTCTTGGCTGAAGAGCCGCTGAGGATCTCCGCGGCCCGCAACGGTGCCGGGGTGCTCCCGACCACGCAAATTGAAGGAGGGATCCGGAAAAAGGCTGTTCATGATAAGGCTTCCCGCTCCATGATCAAAAGTCCCTTAGCATAGACAAGGTGACCGCAGAAAAGATCCAGCCTGTCGAGCATCGCGCAGTGCCGCTCCGTAACGCGGGAAGCAAAAGAGGCCGAGAGTTTTTCCATGGCCGCGACGACAAACGTCATAAGATTAAAGGTGATCAAACGCCTCACCCGCCAACCCGTCTTGAATTGTTCCAGAAGCGTCTTGCGGTCGTAGATCCGCATGTGCTCCTTAAATTCACCCTCGACAATGACCTGGGAACCGATAAAGCGCGTAGCGAAACGCGAAACCGCATGAACGAAGGGAATGGGCGGCGCCAGCGGCACCGCGACGATCAAGAATCCTCCGGGACGGACCACCCGGGCAAGCTCGGCGGCCACCTTTTCCGGATGCAGGAAGTGCTCCATCACTTCGATCGCCAGGGCCACATCCACGGATGCATCGGGGACCGGCAATGTTTCGGCATCACCATGCAGAAAAGAGGCGGCCGGTTCATAGGCCCGCGCCACCCGGATGTTTTTCTCGGAAAAGTCGCAACCCAGCACGCGAGCGGAAGGCCAGCGCCGGAGGAGCTCACGTTCATAGACACCGATGCCGCATCCCACATCCAGCACGGAACGGGGCGGTTGCAATTTCAACCGATCCAGTTCCGCGTTGACCAGCCGGATCACCCGCCAGGCATCCCAGTGCATGGAAACGCACCGGCCAAAATAGCTCCCCGCGAGGGGGCGCGTTTCGGCAATATGTTCAAGAAATTCCGGAAATGTTTGTGCCATATCCGTTCCTTTTGCTAATAATCGGACACCCATTCATCGCACATGATCGGACAGTTGCGGCAAAGCGACGGGACGCTGCCGTCTTTCGCCAGAAGAGCTTTGCGCATCGCCACTTTCAGAGGCAGATTGAGCCCTCCCGCTTCGTCCGCTGCAAACAGATTGCCATAGGCGGCGTGGTGACCGGTGGAGTAATTGCAGCAGAGCCCCATGTTGCCCCGCATGTCCGTGGAAAGATAATGCCAGAGCATGCGGCACTTTTTATCGCCGGGCATCAGAGTCCGTTTCATCGGAGTCGGCCAGTAGATCGGAAAACCGCGGTATTTCGAGGTCATCTCGGCGCGGAATTGCAGGTACCGCAGGTTCTCCTCCCAGATCACTTCGGCGGCATCTTCAATCCCGCGCGGCAAATAATTACCGAAGTACATGCCGTAGCAGCCGGCATCGCGGCTGAGGCGAATGGCAGCTTCGATTTTTTCCGGATCCTTTTCCAATTCGCTCTTCCGTAAGATCCTGTTCGTGCGGCAGGGAAAAACGCGGTTGACCTCCGGAAGCAGGGCGGCCAGCTGTTCCATGTTGGTATCATAGAGAGAAACATTGATGATGTTCACGCCGCTTTTCTTGATCTCCCGCACATGTTCTCCCAGCAGGGTGCCGTTGGTGACGACCCCGCATAAATAACCGCGGCTCCGGACCAGGCGGATGATCTCAGGAAGATCTTTATTGAGCAGCGGCTCCCCGCCCGACAATCCGATGTACAAGGCACGCCGCACAGCCGGGTGATCGAGGATCCGGAGGACTTTTTCCGGATCGGCCTCATAGGCCTGCCACTCCCCGGGTTGTGACAAGGGCGGGATGATGCAGAACGGACAGCTGAGATTGCAGCGGCGTGTCACCAAAAAGGCGACCAGGATCGGGCGGAAAACAGACAGATCCATTTCCGGACGGCGCGGACCGAACTTGTACCGGACATAATTCCAGACGGCCTCCGGCGAAACAGCGAACAGGTTCTTCGCTGCCATTTGGATCTTCGTCATCGTCTTCAACTCGATCATTTCCTTGCCCCCGAATAAAAAACTATCGTACGAACTGATTGTAGAGTTTCTTTACGGCTGCCCTAAATTGGCGCGGCGACACCAAAGATTGAAGCAGTTTGCGCAGGGCCGGAAAACGAAAAAACGCCACGGGATGATAGCATAAAAACAATCCGTAAGCCTGCCACATGGCGCGGTGGCGTTGGCGCGGAAGATCCATTCCCGGAGGAGCTTTCATCACCGGAAACCGCAGGGAACAGAGGTAATCGTCCGGGCATAACGGAACGCCGGACATGTCCCCGCGCGCAACGAACGCCTCATGCATGACCGTTCCCGGCAGGGGCGAACAAATAAAAAAAAGCGGTAGGATCCCCGCGCGCGCCAATCGACGGCCGAACCGCACGGTCTTCTCCATTTCCACCGCCGTCTCCCCCGGGAAACCCATCATAAGAAAACAAGAGACCGACAAACCCGCTTTGCGGATGATAGATCCGGCGCGAAAAATGGATTCAAGATCCAGCCCTTTGCGAACAACCTTGGTCAGAAACTCCTGATCCCCGTGTTCAGCCGCCAAGGTGATCTCATAACAACCGGCGCGCTTCATGGCATCGATCAAACGGGGCGTGATCCGGTCCGCACGCAACCCATTGGGAGTGTTCCATCGAAGACGCAGTCCCCGACGGATCAACTCGTTGCAGATCTCTACCGCCCGGTCTTCTTCATAGGTAAAGTTACTGTCCTCGATCGTGAAGGAGTGTACGCCGTAGAGTTTTTGCAATAGCTCGATCTCATCGACCACCTTCGCAGGAGAGCGTCCCCGCCACCGGTCCCCGTTCAGGCGATGCGCCGCGCAAAAAATGCACCCGTAGGGACAGCCGCGACTGGAGATGACCGGGACCGTGAGGACGCCTTTTTCGCCGCGGCTGATCAGATCGGTTTCCGATGCCTTCCGGTAAAGCCGCATATCCAGAAGGTCATAGGCCGCCGGAGGCAATGCATCCAGGTCCATGATCGGCGCGGAAGATCCTGAATTCAGGATGCCGCTGGGTCCCCGCCAGCAGACGCCCGGAGGCATGGGGCTTTTCGATGCACCTTCCAGATGCCGGAGAAGATCCGGAAATGCGATCTCGCCTTCGCCGCACAGCACATAATCCACGTCGGGCAGACCGGCAACTTCTTCGGGAACACAGGAAGGATGCACTCCGCCCATGATCACCCTCGCAGAGGGCAACGCGCGACGAACGACGGCGGCGCACTCAACGGCGCCGGAAAATACGGCGCTGAACATATTCCCGATACCCACCACCCCGGCTCGATGGCGCTTGAGTTTTTCTTCCAGCGCCTCCTCTGAAAGCCCCACGCGGCAAAGACGCCGGCCATTCCGTTCCATCCATCTGCGGCAATCGTAACCTTCGGCCAGCGCATCCAGGATCGTTACCCCGTACCCCTGCGCTCGCAAAGCCGCCGCAAGAGAGGCTAGTCCGCTTGGAAACGGCAGCCAAAGATCATCCAGATTCCCTTCGGCCATATACCAGTGCGGATTGATCAGCACAATGTCCGGCATGATCAGGCGCCTTCGGTGCGTGACGACCGTTTGCGAAGCCGGGCCTGCAGATGATACAGCACGATGATATAGGCGCCGCGGAGGAGACCCCACAGGGCCATGGGGGAACGCACCTGCCTGATCTTGCACCAGATATAGCGGGGCCGGAAATAAAAACGCCGGAACGCCGTTCGCTGCATCGCATGGAGTTCTTCGGGACTGCACTCGCAAAGGCTGAAACTCATCGTTTCCCGGGAATGCCCCAAATAGCGGTCCCAATGCGAATCGATACGGCCTTGAGCGCGCAATTCATCGAAGATCTTCGAACCCGGCATGGGGATCAACACCCCGAAATTGGCGAAGTCAGAATCCAGTGAGAGCGCGACACGCAGGGTGTCTTGGATCGTAGCGCGGGTGTCGCCGGAATGGCCGAAAATGTAACTGCAAAGCGAACGGATCCCGTATTTCCGGCAGAGATCCACTGCGGTACGGGCCTGTTCCAGAGTGATGCCTTTGTCGATTTTTTTCAGCATCTCAGGATTTCCGGATTCAATGCCGAAGGCCATCCCGGTGCAATGCGCGGCCTTCATCGCCCGGACCATTTCCTCGTCGAGGGTATTGACCCGGGCATGACAATTCCAGTGAAGCCGGAGCCCTTCCCGGGCATAGAGCCGGGCGAACTCTAAAACCCATTTTCGGCTGACGGTAAAAGTATCGTCGACGATCAACACTTCGCCGTAGCCTTCCTTTTCCAATAGTTTCATTTCCGCGACCACGTTCTCCGGCGAGCGCTGTTTGAAATTCCGGCCATAGATGGCCTTCGAGCAGAAGATGCAGCCGTAGGGACAGCCGCGGCTGGTGAGTATCGTGGTGCTCCTCCCGGAGGTGGCGCGCCGGTTGACGTTCAGGCTGTATTTTGAATTGTCAAAAAGATCACGGGCCGGAAAGGGAATGCCGTCCAGATCTTCGAGGGGAGGGCGTCTTGGGTTTACGATCACGCGGCCCTCGGCGCGATAAACAAGATTTTTGATGCCGCCCGGGTCCTGCTTATCCCGAATGGCCAAGACGAGTTCCCGGAAAGCTTCCTCCCCTTCACCGGCCACCCCGTAGTCGATAGCCCGCTCCTCCAAAGTATTTTCCGGTAAAGCGGAGCAATGCATGCCGCCGACAACGACCACGGAGTCAGGAAGGATCTCCTTGACGATGCGCGCCATCTCCCAGGTGGTATAGACAGTCGCCGTGAGAATACTGATCGCCACCACATCCGGAGCCTCGGCACGAAAGATCTTGCGATATTCCGCAGGCGATAGCTTGAGCGCATTGTTATCGAATCCCACAATCTGAACGCCGGGCAGGTCCCGAATGTAGGCGCCCAGATACGCCAACCCCAGGGGGACCGAAATACCGCCCTTCTCGCTGATGGACGCCACCAGCGGACTGTCATTGGGACACGCCAACATCACCTTCATCAAAGATTCCTTTTCCTCTGTTTGTTCCGTTATTTCTTCTCCGGTACGGATCTGCCGGCAGCCAACCAGCGCACCAGGGCCCAGGCCGTTTGCACGGTGTAGCAGAGCTGATCCCACGAATGAATATCGGTCATAATACGCAGCAGGTTGCGAGGGTGCAGGTAAAAATGACGGATGGCCAAGCGGCTCAGTTCCTCCATCCGCGGGCGCGACAAGGCTCCCGTAAATCCGCACAAAAGCGCATCTTGAAAAGGAGAGCTTTGTCCGGCCTCAAGGGATTCCCCGGACGTCAAACGGCCCCCCCCGTATTTTCCGTTCTGAATGTCAAAATAAAACTGGCTTCCAGGATAGACGGTCATCACGCCCCAATTCACATAGTCGAACCTCAACTGGTCCGCGAACCGGATCGTTTCCCGCACGGTTTCTTCCGTTTCTCCGGGAAGGCCGATCATGAAGTATCCGGTGACCCGGATCCCGGCGCGTTGGGTTTCCCGGACCGCGGTCTCGATCTGCTCCCGGCTCACACCCTTCTGCACGGTCTGCCGCAGGACCTCATTCCCCGATTCGATACCGTAACTGACCATCCAGCATCCGGCCTTTTTCATCAGTCTCAGGAGTTCGGCGTCCACGAGATCGCACCGGGTCGTGCAGGACCAGATCAGGTCCAGGTCCGCGGCGATCAATCGCTCCATGATCTCGACCGAACGCTTGCGGTTAAGCGTCAGATCATCATCGTAAAAATGGACCTCCCGCACCTGAAAACGGGTCACCAGCTCCCGGAGGTCCTCGACAACACGCTCCGGAGAGAACGCCCGGCAGGAATCCCCGAAGACGCTTTTGGAACAATAAGCGCAATGAAAAGGACAGCCGCGTGATGTGATCTCGTTCACGAAACGCCACCTTCTTCCGTAGGGCGGATGCGGATGATACTTGTCGAGCGGAAAAAGATGCCGCGCAGGCCGCGGAAGGCTGTCGAGGTCCTGGATCACCGGTCTTGGCCCGGCTTTGACGGTCTTCTGTTCCGTGTCCCGCCAGATCGTGCCGGGCAGATCCCGGGGCGGCTTATTTCCGGGCGTAAAAGCCGCAAGAATTTCCTTGAGCGTCATTTCCCCTTCGCCGTAAACGCCAAGATCGGCCGCGGGAAATTCTTTCAAAACCTCACCGGGCAGCGCCGACACGTGGGGCCCTCCGATCACAAGCAGCGTACCGGGAAAGATCTTGCGCGAAGCCGCAACCGTTTCTTTGGCGCTCGGCAGGTTGGTCGTCAGCACGCTGACACCCGTCACCCGGGGCGCCGGCAGCGCGCGCAGTCTTTCCGCCAGTTGGCCGGGGTCCCGCAAACCTTCCGCCCAGGCATCCACCACTTGGACCGAATAACCCGCTTCCAGGGCCACCGCGGCCAGGGACGCCAGTCCGAGCGGGATCATCGGGTTGAGATTCGGGGAGTAGGGATTAACGAGAAGTAAGTCCAAAATGGGTCCCTCAGGTTCCGGACACAGCATATTTAAAAAATTTGCGCCCCGCATGCCAGAACTTCACGGCCTCACGGGGATCTTTCACGATCCTCCAAAGAGCGCCGGCCATATAACCCGGCCGCAAATAGTAACGGACGACGATCCGGTGCATGGCCCTTTTCATGTCTTCGCCCGAAAGACCCGGATAATCCATCATCACGTTCTGCGCTCCTTCCGGTGTCAGGAATTTTGAGAAATCCTCGGTCTTCAGGTATTTGTTTTCTTTAAGCCACGCGTAAAATTCCGTGCCGGGAAGCGGCAGGGCGATCGAGACCTGCATCGTCGCGGGCTTCAGGCGGAGCGCCGCCCGAAAAGTCTCTTCGATGGTCGCGGGAGTTTCCCCCGGAAGACCGATGATGAAGTCGCCGTGCACCTGGATACCGGCCTTGCGGGCGGCCGCGGCAAAAGCCTCCATCTGCCGCAGGGTGATGCCTTTCTTGATCCGCTTCAGGATCTCCGGGCTCCCGGATTCATACCCGGCCACCATCGCGCGGCAACCCGCTTTTTTCATCAGGCGGAGAAGATCGATGTCGGTGATATTGGGCCGGACATTGGCGCACCAGTTGATCTTGTACCCTCCCGCGATCTTCCGCTCGCAGAAATCCCGGACGCGCTTGAGGTCAAAGGTGAACGTGTCATCATCGATCATCAGTTCTTTGACGTGAGGCGCCCGGTCGCGAATGTAGTCCAGTTCGGCGAAGATGCTGTCGAGACTGCGCGTGCGGTATTTCCGGCCCATCAGGGTCTGGGGCCACAGGCAGAAAATACATTGAGCGTAGCAGCCCCTTCCGAAATAGGTCTGGACCCACGGATAAAGCAGATAATCCATGTGGTAATGATAAATGTTCAGATGTTTTTCGATGACCTGGACGGAAAAGGGCAATTCGTCGAGGTTCCCGATGAGAGGCGCCGGATCATTGGCGATGAATTTTCCGTCGCGGAGGTACGCGAGTCCCGCGAGCGAGGAGGGATCGCCCCCCTGTTCCATCACGGCCGCCATATCGCGCAAGACGTAGTCGAATTCGCGGCGGACCACGTACTCCGTCCCGGGAGAACGGCGCAGGGAGTCTTCCGGCAGGACAGAAACATGCGGTCCCGTGGCCACCGTCGTCGCGGCAGGGCACGTTCGCTTCAGCAGGTCCATGATCTCCAGGTCACTGACAATGCTCCCGGTCGCCGTATAGAGAACGATCATTTGGGGGGCAAAGCCCTTCACCTCTTCCAAAAGATCCTGGCGGGATTGCTTCCTGGCCGGGCTGTCGATCAGGCGCGTCTCATGTCCGGCCTTGTCAAGTACCCCGGTCGCATAGATCAGCCAGATTGGCATCCAGAGGGCCGTGCCTTTGCTTGAGGCCTGCCAACGGGCGCCGCGGCAGAACCTCTCGGTAAAGGGCGGATTGATCAGGCATATCTTCATTTCGGATGACCCCTCAAGTATCGGATCCCATCAGGCCCGGTGCGAACGGACCGGGCACCCTTTTCCCATTCGATCTTTCTCTTGAACGCGCGCGTTCTTTGTATGCGAAGGGACCCGGAAAACAAGGCTTTGAAATTGTAATACATTTCAACACAATCAAAAATCTTTCTTTTCGCTTCGCCCCCCGGCGGAATGTCTCCGGCATCATCGGAAAGAAACAGGGACCGGGACCTGAGAAAACCGGCTTGGGGAGAAAAAGAAAACGCGCAAGGGATCGGGAGAAACGGAGGAAATTCCCCGGGGAATGGCGCGCGCTAAGAGATCCGAAGAGCGTGTTCGATCTTGTTCCGGAGATTGCCGAGTTCAAAAGGCTTCTCGATGAAGCCGCTGATCCCCTCGAACTCGAAAAGCGGCCGCATCTTCTGCCCCGCGCCTGTGATCATGATCACGGGGGTTTTCCGGATGTTCGCTTGTTTTTCGGGGTTAGAATGGCGGTAAAAACGGATCTTGCGGAGGTACGTCAGTCCGTCCTCGCCCTTCGGAATGAGGATATCAAGAAGCACGCAATCGGGATGGCCTTCCTCGGTCTTCCGGAAACCCTCCGCCCCATCGGAAGCGATCAGGACCGTATAGCCCAAAGGCTCGAATTTCTCCTTGATGATCTGACAGACATCATCCTCGTCATCGATGACCAGGATGCATTTTTTATTCTCTGACATTTCAGCCTCGTTAAGGGATTCGCCCGTCCTCGCTGTCGTCAGGAACACCCGCGACCTGAATGCGCCCGAGAGATTCTATTCCTCTCTCGCTCGAATATCAAAATAATTCTCGGAAAAGCGCCCGGCTATCTTTCCTGCCCGTTCTTCCCGGCGGTTGCTTCTTCCGGCAGTTCGGGCCCGCCATACCGCAGCGCTCCTTCGATCGCTCCGCTTTTGTAAGCCATCTCGCCTTTCAAGCGTCCGTCCTCGTAATACGCCTTGGACGGCCCGTCCCGCTTCCCTTTTTTATAAGATATTGCGGAGCGCAATTTCCCGCTTTCGTAGTATTCCTTAACGATCCCCTCCCGTTCTCCGTCCTTATAAGGCGTCTCGGAGCGCAAAGACCCGTCCTCGCGGTACTCCTTGATCGTCCACTCCGATGCCGCGTTCCCGTAAAATTTCTCTGAAAATAATTTCCCGCTTTTATAATACCGCCGGATAGGTTTCTTGACAGGTTCCTCGACCGGCACCCAGACGGGTTCCTTCCCGTACCCCGCAGGACCGAACAGGACCGCCGAAAGGACGATCCCCCCGATCAGCCCGCCCATGAAAACTTTTGCTCTGAGATTCATCCTCACAGCCCCCTTTTCTATTCTTGAAAAAAACAGGGCCGGAACACCGCCCGGCTCACATGCCCCGCTGTTCTATGGCGTACTGCCGGACCCCTTCGTTGAAAGCGTTGGAATGGTCGTCGCTTTCAAAATCAGGATCGATCACATTGTTCTCCCGCGCCCATTGACGTCCAGCTTCATAGCCTTCGTAGGCACGGACCACCGGAGCGCTCCCGAGCCCTAACAGGAGAACGACCGCTGCAGCAAATACCGGCATTTTCTTCATGGCAAACCTCCCTCGGCAGGCAAGTAGTATAAACCTAACAGAAATGACTGGCCAGACGAGAATCGCCGGCAGCGATCCCTGTCTTCTTTTATGACGTACAGATACTCGGACAGCTGGCGCTGATAACACCTCGCGGCGAATAACAGGGCCCGCCCACGCCGGCATATCGGGGACCGCCCACACCGGCGTACCTGGGGCCGCCCTTACCGGCATAACACGGCCCGCCGGCACCGGCGTATCGAGGACCGCCTTTACCGGCATAGCAGGGTCCGCCCGCACTTGAGGAACCAACGCATTGAGTACACACATCCGCTGCCATGACCGGCTCCAGACAAAAGATCCAAATGAAGAGAGTAAGCCCCGAGATCAGTTTTATGTATTCCCGCTATATCCCGAATTAAGTGATGTGTCCCCCGGATTGCGCCAGGAATGAGGCGTGGTTGCCCGCGCATTGTTCCAGAAAGCGGCGCTATTCCTGTAATCATAGGAGTGTTCAAAAGAGATGAACGAATAAAACAGGAACACGCAGGAGATCCAAAAGAGGTGCCGCTTTTTTTTGATATCCAAGCGCATTCTCACGGCGATTTCCGCAAGAAGGATCAGGATCCCCGCCATCGATAAGCAGGCTCGATGATTCAAAAAACATGCCGCCGGCCCGGTGTTCGGTCCCGTCAGCGTCGGGATCAGAAAAAGAACGAACCAGGCCATCCCGAACAGGGCCTTGTCCGGCCTTGCCCCTTTTGAAGAAAACAGCGCGATCGCCAATAAGGCAAGCGCGATCGCTCCGGGGACCCATGACGAATCCTGGATCGTCGGCCAGACGGACAAATGCAAGGGGAAAAAGATCCTCCCGAGATACTGCAGCAGGACAACGGAATTCATCATCACGGAATGGAACAGGGCGCAGATACCCGTGACGGTCACCGGAGCGGGGTCCGTCAACGCCATGTGCCTCATCAGGGACCATACCATCCCCACAAAAAACCATCCGGCCATCAAAGCCTTTTCTTCGGAACAGAACCATTTCTTTTGGAGGACCAGATGCATGTAAAGAAGCGATGCGGCGATCAGGCACGCTCCGTTCTCTTTGGAGAAAAGAGCGAGGAGCAAAAAGAAAAGATGCGAAAAATAATCGGTGAGTTTTTTTCTTTCGGCGAAATTTAAAAAAGCGATGAAGGAAAGAACACTGAAGATCGTCAGGAGCGTATCATTCCTCCCGGGCAGCCACGCGACGGCCGAGACCATCATCGGATGGACCACATAGAAGAAAGACAACAAAAGGGCCAGAGAGCCGGCGTACCGCAATCTTACCAATAACAAAAACATCGAGCAGGCCGTCAGGGCATGCAGGAGGATATTGACGAGGTAATAACCGGAGAGATAGTCCGCCCCCAGGACGCTGTTGAGCATGAACGAAGCGGCGAGCACCGGCCTGTAATAGTGCTGCGGCCACAGGTCCGCCACGGTATTTTTTATGAATACGTGGAAAACAGAAAGCGGATCTGCCGTGAATTGGCGAAGGCTGTCGATCACGAGCGCCGCATCGTCCAGATAGGTATAACTGAATTGGAGCACATGAAAATAAAAAAGAAAGGACAACAATGTGATGAGCAGGCAGGGAAAAAGGTACCGGGCGCACCACGATGCCGCTTCACTGCCGTGGGAACGGGGAACCTGCGTCACTTGGGACCAACCGTCTGTTTTTCCACGCATTCCTTATACGCACGAGCCTGTTCCGCAGAAAGATACGGTACCGCTCGATCCGTTCTTTTGTGGGCCCCCCGGGCTACCCGGGTATTTCAAGGACCAGCATGCTATACCCGATCCTCGCCCGGACCGGATACTGTTGTAAATAGGTGTAATAAAACGGCGGCACGCGAAAGAGGCTGCCATCCTCCTTGAGGATCAGATAGGGATACCCCTGATAATAATTCACGCTCACCGCGACCCGCTTCCCCCGGGTCCCTTTCTCTAAAAGCCTGTAACGGATCCCGTAAATGGCGGGATCGGCGTTCCCGAAGTAGGCCAGATCGATCGTGTCCATCTTCTGCCGGTCCATATATTCCTTTAAGGCCGGCAGGTCCTGCCCCCAGTCGATATTCGAATCGATGAGAAAGTGATCGCCGTTCTTCGGACCGCCCGCCAGGAGATTAAAAAAGGAGAGGAAATGCGGGGCCGCGGAAAGGGATTCCGCGGCATAAAGCAGAAGGACGAGCGAGAACAGAACGGTCTTCGCCGCGGTCTTGAGCTTGACGAGCATCACGCGGGAGACCAGCACATAGAGGAGCGGCAGTACCGGCAGCATGTACCGGAAACCCACGTTGAGCTTGCCGAAGGCCGTCATGAGGGCATAAAGAGCGACCGCCCAAAGGATCAGCTGTTCGCCGGAGGAAAGCCGCGGAAGTTTATTCAAGGACCGCAGAACGACGCACGCCCCCAGCAGGACCAGAAGCATGACGGGGACTTTGAAAATAAAGGCGGCCAGGTAGTAATACCACCAGCCCCCTTCCGAAACGCGCCCCATCAGGAACTGGAAATATTTGGCGGACTCGTTCTCGGTCTCGAATTTTTGAAAATCAAATCCCGCGAGGTAATCGTACGGCAGCGGCAAACGGAACCACCCCGGGAGACTTTCGGAGAGCCCCCGCATGATCCCGCTCGAAAAGTGAAAATCCTTAAGCGGCGTAAAGGACCCCTGGAATAAATAGCCGGCGTTCAGGACGAAAATCGAAAGCAGGGCGATGAGCGCCAGCTGCAGCCAGTCTTTGCGGACGATATTCTTTTCCTTTTCCGCCCATAAGAAAAAGTAGACCGCCAGGACCGCGTAGAGGACAAGCTCCGTGAACTTTATGAGCTGGGCCAGCCCGAGAACAACGCCTGCGATCACGGCCCGCGACCAGGTCCTGCGGGCCATCCACCGGAAGATGAAGTAAAGCGCGGCGATGAAAAAAGTGCTCGCGGCCGCATCGGTGGTGACCAGGTGGCTGTGCGCCAAAAGATTCGGGCATAAGGCATAGAGAAAAAGCGCGAAATAAGCCGCAGGAAGGCCGTAGAGTTCTTTGGCCCACAGGAACACGAAACATCCTCCCAGGACGCCGATCAGAAGGACCACGAGCCGGGCGTCCCTGAAGAGCCGGATATAATCCTGCCTGTGGCCCGCCATAAAATCGTCGCCATAGGCCCAGGCATTTCCCTCATTCAGGGAAGCGGTCCTGGGGAATTCGACGTTCTTTATAAGAAGAGGAATAGCGGCCAGCATTTTCGCCAGAGGCGGGTTATTATAGCCGAGGCGGAATGTGCCGGTCTTAAGATAAGAATATCCGGACGGCAGGTGGTAAAACTCATCCACGGTCACGGATTCCCTGAGCAGGCTCCCGAAGGAAAGGAAGAAAAAGATAGCCAGCAGAACGAGCGGAATGAATTTAGAGAGGTGTTTCATCGCTGAAAGCGTTTCCTCATAAAAAGGCGCAAGGTACCGTTCTAGGATTCCCTCAGGATCTTAACTTTCCGTCCTTGTCATACATCTTAAGCTTTCCTCTTTGCTTCCCTTTCACGTAAAACGAATCGCTCCTCAATTGCCCGTTTGCATAATACGTTTTAAACGGCCCCTCTTGTTTTCCGTTCTTGTAAAACTCGTCTAAGGCCACCTGTCCGTTCTCATAATACGTCTTAAACGGCCCTTCCCGCTTCCCTTTCCTGTAGGATCCCTCTTTTCTGAGCTGCCCGTTTTCATAGTACACCTTGAACATTCCCTCGGGCTTTCCGTCCTTGAGGGACTTCTCCGACTTCAGCTTCCCATTCGCAAAATATTCCCGGACAGGTTCCTCTCCGTATCCGGGAGAACTGAACATGAACGCAGAGATCATGACGGCCCCGACCAATCCGCCCAGGAAGGCCCCTGTTCTGACTTTCATCCCCGCAACTCCTTTTTCTGTCCCCGCGGTACCCGGCACCGTTTTACTTTCTACGCAACTTGTTTTAGCAGATTGTTCTTCTTCTCAACCAGTTCTTTTTTTGCATCATTATTTGAACGGACAATTAACCAGTCCAATTGCTGAATTGCCAATTGATACTGCTGCTTTTGTTCATAAATTTCAGCTAAAGCCTTGTGAGAAAGAAATGCATTTAACGCTGTTTTGCTTAGATTTATGGCTTTCCCATAATATTCAGCAGCTTTATCCAATTTGTCCTTTTTTCGATATCCTTCACCAATGCACTCGGCTATGCGTCGATTTGAATCTTTTTTCAAAGCATCTTCAAACGCCTCCGTTTTACTTTTTGGCATACCCACGAGCATAATGGATGATTCATATTTTTCTTCGCATTTAACTTCTATCTGCCAATCATCTATTTCTTCCTGTGTTTTCATTTGGCGTATTATTTGTCCATTTTTGTTTACGATGTTAATCACTTGCTCGCTATCAGCGCTTGTTTTCTTAGCTTGGGTAGAATTTGAAGAAACGTCTTCGCTGAATAAATTTTTTGCAAAGATTCCGCTTAAAACAAAAATACTAACGCAAACGATTAATATTTTTTTCATAGCATCAATGCTACAGCTGGTCTGTACAAAAACCGTGCCGAGTACCTTATTTGTGATTTTACCACGAGACCGTGATGCCCGCCTCGACCGCGGTCTCCTTGAGCGATTCCCGGAACCGGAAGTTAAGCGATGTGTCCCCCGAATTAAAGCTGGTATTTCTTGATCTGTTTATTCAGATGATCGATCACGTCAGGCATAAGCTGGGAAAGGAATTGATGAGACGATCCTTGTGGATCGAGCATATTCGCTTTGATCCAGTTGAGCATTTCCTTTTCCCGCGCCTCATCCCCTGTCAGTTCTGACATGCGCTGAACTGCACAATGCAGCATCACCCAGGCGGATTCTCCCTGGGCGCTGATCACAGCCTCTTTTTGTACCAACAATTGGTCATAAAGATCTTTGGCTTTCGCAAAATTTCCGGAGTGTTCGGCCAACATGGCTTGTTTTGACAATTTTGAAATCTTAGTGTTTTCAGGAAGTTTTTTTTCCAGAAACTGCTTTTGATCGCCATAAGAAGCCTTCGAGAAATCCGCGATGCCCCGAATGGAGTCCGAGTCCGCTGACACGGATGCGGGAGACTTCGGCTCATCAATTTTCTCACCCCGCTTTTGAGCTTCAATTTTCTGAAGGAGACGTTTATCCATCTCAACCCAATCATTCCAAAGAGGAGAATCCCCCTTAGAACGAGTCAAAAACCATTGGCATTGCTCTAGAGCTTTAGAATAATCACCCGCTTTCTCGTATAAAATCATTAATTTATTTCTTGAAACAGCTTCCAAGCTCGTTCCTTGCGCCATTCTAAATGCTTTTTCATGACAGACAAGAGCCTCAGAATATTTACCATCTTGAAGTAATTGATTACCCTGCGTTCGCAATGCATGATATTGAGATTGCGCATTTACAGCTTTTCGGTATTGATCCTGCTGGGCCTTTGATGCTTCAGAATCCGCAAAGCATAAACCAGGCCAAACAACCAATAATGTGAATAAAAGGACGAATTTATTCATCGATCACCATTCGGGGACACATATTCATTTGGGTTAACTGTTATCAATTTAGTTGTGGAATCATAATGAACACCGGGAATTAAGTTAGAGGTTAATAAGTATTCTAAGTCCGTCTTATCATTCGCGATCAAATTCAAATCCCTCATAAACAAGCTCGTTTTCCTGGCAATTTCGCGCTCTTCCTCGCTACCATATTCAAATGCCGGATCATAACTGAAATCACTATGCCCCGCCCCTACAATTTCAATATTGTACTGGTTCGGGAGCGGTATAACAGCGCCATTTTTATCAACGATCTCAAAATGACGATGGCCCAGAAAAGGAACCGATAAACCTTCTTTGGAACCGCGAACACGGATCAGCGTTTGAAGATAGGGATCATTGATAACCCCATCTCCCACATAGGGACCTTCATAGACAATCATGGTCTTGATCCTGGAACGATACTCGTCGGGCATATGCTCCAACGCTTCAATCATCGGCTGAAAATCTCCGGAATGCGCAAAATGGACAAAGCTCATGTTGGGATCCAAACCAAATTCCCTTTGGTTTAAGTCAATGAGGTCAAAATACCGGATCAATTCCCCTTCCACCTCGTCCCTCATGAAGTTACATCCGAACCATGTTTCCGCTGCCCAACGTAAAACATTCCCCACCAAACCGGTTTCTTCGTACAGCGTCACCGGAAGAGACGCCGTTGTCAGAATATTTCCATGGCGGTCTCGCGCAATATCTCCATTCGCTTCAAAAAGAACTATGCTTGGCGTTCCGTTTCTCGCCTTATCAGTGATCGTATCTTCAATGAAGGCCGCCATGAGCGTTGAGACAGAGTCCGGCGATTCGTGTGAATTCCAGAAGCCATTCCCGTAGGTAAATGTCACGAGGTGGGCGACGTCTTCCGGACTCAAATTTGCGTTAAAATCATACAGAAGCTGATTCAGATCCTGAAAATCCGGCGATGCGGTAAAATCAAAGGTGAATTGCCCGTCCTGCGAGAGATGGTCGGAAATACCAAGATTGTAATTCGTGAATTCAAGGCCTCCCGCGGCATTAAAGGACAAGCGACCGTAAGTTTCCCCGTTCCAGTCCCGAAAAGTCACTTCTTGTACTTCTCCCGCCGGAGTCAGCGCATCCCGACGAAAAGTTCCATCCGCCATTTGTTCTATCACAAACGCTCGAACGATCTTCCCCTGATCATCCGTCTCGAATTCAACGAGTCTGGGTTTCCGGCCATTGGAATATTCTTCATAGATCATCTGCAACTCTAATTTTTCACCCTTGGGCTGGTATATAAAATTGATTGTTTTTCCATTCTGGGCCAGCTTAAGACGCTTGGCCGATTCTCCCTCATAGATAATATCTTCGGCCGTTGGCAATCCTCTTGCGATCCACTCCCCGAGATTCAATCCCGCAGAAACAAATTCATTGATTGTTTCCTTCGTGAAAAGCATGGTGGCATATTGTTCGATCCCATCCGCCAAACCATGATCCATGACTGATGCGAAAAGTTGGGGAAGCAGCACGGGATTAAAGAATTCGTAAAAAGATTCATCCGTGGATTTGATAATGCTATCGACAAAATCAAATCTTTTCGGCGACGCTAAAAAATCATTAAACATTCCGGCCACAAGACGACTCGATAAAGATCCAAGCAGTGATTGATCCAACCCTAATTGATGTACTGCGATTGAAGCGCTCAAAGAAAGTATGCCCCCGGCTACTTCCCGGCTCAGCACGGCATTTTGGATGGACTGCCACAGGGATGTCATGCCATTCGGATTCAAAAGATCTCTTGTGACGCCTCCTACTGCCGCGGCGATCGGAAGACCAATCAGGCTGGTGATGCGGGGATCGAGGCCGAGGGAGCGGCCGAGGAGTTCGATGCCCCCGAGAGTGAGTTGTTGGGTAAATTGGGGGAAAATCGTGGGAAGCGCTGCTTTAAGAGTGAAATCGCCATTGAACATACCGAGAAGTGATCCGGTCACGGCGGTTGACAAAGCTGCTGTAATAGGCGGCGGCAGGTTCAGCTTGAGGCCGATCTCCGAAACCCCCTGGAGTAAATACGCCTGCACTCCCGATTGCAGGAATCCTGTCGCGCCAGCGCCCAGTCCAGCCATCCCCCCCGAAACGAACGCTCCGGCAAGCCGGGCCATCCTGGGATCGATGCCGAGTCCTTCAAGCCCTTTTGAAACCGGAATATTAATAGCCGCCGCGATCATGTTCCGGCCGACCATTTGCCCAAAAGTCAGCTTTGCTCCCGGCAAGCCAATGCCATCGACCACAAAAGTGCTCATCTTTGTGATCCCGGCACCCAGACTGCTAAAACCTCCTGTAAAAACATCCGTGAGAAATGTAAACCCTTGCTTCAAGAACTGCCCAACATGCGCGACCCCTTCCCAGATCGCACTCCCAAGCGCCGTAAATCCTTTCTGGATTGATTGCAATAGAGTAAGACCTTTGGTGGCATTAAGCGCCATTTGGAATCCCTGAACCGCGAAATTCACGACGCTTGCTGCAATCGCCACGATCCCGGCCACCATCGCCGCATACCCAAGAATCTTTCCAAAGGCCGGACTGATATAAGACACCACGACGCTTGCCGCGGTCAAAACGATTGAAGCGACCGCAAACCAGAAAATGAGATCATCGATCCCGAAAAACGCTCCCCGGATCCTCATCGCGGCTTTGTCATCGATGGTTTTCGCGATCATCGCCTGATCCTTATAAACCACGAGATGCCCTGTCCCGTTTCCAGTGTCCCAGATCTTCATAAATTGATCGAAAGTTTCGGTCACTAACCCGCCGGCCGGTCCTTTGTTGGTCTCAAAAAAAGTTACGCCCTCACTCGTCACAGCCGTGATCACCACGAAGTGATTCCCCTCAACATGCGCGATCACTCGAAGACTACAGCCCGCAGACTGAAGACCACAGACTGACTGGTAGAGATTTTTAAGATCCGCCAGAGCATACCGGACCCCGGTGATATCCGCCCCGTGAAGTTTTGCGACGCGTTGAAATGCAAAAACCGAAATAACAAGATCCCCTTCGGTAAATTTGTTGATCGTGCCGGTCAGAATATCCACAAGGATGGTTTCATAGCCCAGCGCCACCATGGGCACATCGATCCCGCGCGAAGCAAGCATGTTTTTCAACGACAGGAAGGCCGACTGCCCGAAATGGAGGTCCCGGGCCTCAAGCCAGCTGATGATCGCAGTCACTTCCTCCTGGTTAAGAGCCACAACTTCGGAAGGATCCAGCATGAGCGACTGCGCGAGCCCGGCACGCGCCGCAGGATCGTTGGCGGCCGCAACGTAGGCATTAAGGAATGTCCGGACCTGACCGATGATCGCGGCCTTGTCATTTGTCCTGTTCTGAAATTCGTTCGAATTCCTGATCTCCGTGACCGTCCGGTCCAGATCGATCGCTTGCACCGTTCCGAACCGGGCGATCTCGGCATCCACCTCGGCGGCGGAGGGGTCCCGCCCCAGCAAGCGCCTGTAGATATCGGCAAGGACGGGCGCCACTTCCCGTTCAAGCATATCGTGAAAAACGGACCGCTCCTGCGCGGTCAGGTCCGCCATCTTTTGCGCGGTCGCCGCTTCGATCTCCAGTTTTTTCTGCGCGATCAGCGCGGGGATCGTCGCGATCTGCCCGGGCTGGATGTTCCGGAGAAGCTCCACCTTTTGGTTCTGCGCTTCGCTGATCATGCCGGCAACGCCCGGGACTTCGTACGTGTTTTCTTCGCAAAAATTGCCGATGCCGAACCATCCCTTATGACAGCTCTTGACTTTCCGATAACGTTGGGACTGCAGCTGGCTAATATACGTATTCAGCGCGGCAATGCTCGCCGCAACTTCCTGTTTGATATTGGCCTTCGCCACATTTTCCTGTTCTGCCAGCTGTTCAAGGGCGTCAAATTTGACCTGTTCGATCTGCTGTCTCGCCTTTGCGGACTCCGCCTCAAAATCAAGACGCGCTTTGACAAGCGTCACTCTCGAAAGATAAGGGTCGTCCGGATCCGGACAGCCCGCCGCCGGACAGCCGTATTCGTGCGTGTAGAGCAGCTCCCCGCCGCTTGTGTACGTCTCCCTCGGTTTTCCTTCGTCGTAGAACGTGCGAATGCCGTTCACGTTTTCGGAATAAACGATCTGGTTCTCTTTATCGTAGACCGTGATCTCATCAAGGTCCCCGTTGGGCTTATTGGGTTCGTAGGCCCTCAAGAACGAACCGTAGGCATCTGCCGCCGCTTTCGGTGCCGACAAAATCAAATGCGCTCCGTTAAAAATGGGGTCGCTCACCCCGGCGAGACTCCCATGGGTCATGTTTTCCGTAACGGTTGAAAAAGAACTTCCGCCGACCTGTTCCCGCCCCTCGCCCTTTTTCATATACTCATTCCCGAACAAATACCAAGCCTGACCCACGGCGCTTGCCGTCCGTACCTGCCCCGCTCCGATCCCTTCCAAAAGCGCCAGGATCTCATCTCCGGCTTTTGAAAAATCGGGGTCGTTCACCGCCATGGCGACATATTGTCCTGCCTTGAGATCTTCCAGAAAATTCCGCAGAAGAATGCGATCCCCGTCTGACAAAAATTGTCCCGAAAGGACTTTCCACTGATTCAAAGATTCGTCATACGCGCCAACGATAAAGCCGGCACCTCCTTCGCGCTTGGCCAGGACCCCGCTCGGACCGCTCAGGACAAGATCATTCCCCGCTTCGATCGTCATTTCTGCGGGGAAAGGAACGCCGTTAAACGCGACCTGCTGATGATGCAATCGGTCATATCCCGTGGCGTTCCCGGAGGCGTCTTTCTGGTAGGTAAATTGGTAAGACTCGCCGTTGGGAGAAGCGATCTTCCTGAGGAAACCGTAGGCATCATAACTGTAATGTGTTCCGTCGATCTGAAACATACTGCCCGTGTAGGACCCCGTTGAATCCTGAAGGAGGGTCGTCTGGACGCTTCCTGCCGGAAAATCCGTGGAAAAAAGAGAGCCGCCGGCCAGCCTTCCACGGACCGGAAGATAATTTTCGATCTCGAGGACCAGCCCGTTCGCGAATTGTATCTGACCGCTTTTGATCTTTCGCTCATCATCCAAAACGACGTTGACGGCCTTGTCCCCTGCGGGGGAATCGATCCCCACGAGGCCGTCATCCCCTTTTTGGACCTGCATGCCGTCCTTGGCTTCATAACCGATCAAGCTCACCGCCCGCAAACCGGTCGCGTTATAGACATTGGCCCATTTGAAATCCTGCGGCATATTCAGAAAATCCTGGGGCGTCGCGGAATAATCCGAATAGGCATAGAGATAACCGTCTTTTGTCAGATGCTTCTTCAGGTTCCCGTTCGCGTCGTAATACCACGTGGTGCCGTTGTCATCCGTCACTTGCGTTTCCCCGCCCGAGAATTGGTAGCTTGAGCTTTGAAGCACCCTGTTTTTGTAAAAAAGCTCCGCGGCGATCAATTCCCCGTTCTGGTATTCGTAGGTCGTGCTCACACCGTCGTCCGACACGGACTGAATGAGCTTGCCGTCCTTGAACCGGCGGACATCCCCGGTAAGACAGTCCTCAATGAGAGTGATCTGATCGCCCAGGGCGTCAAACTCATAACGGAGCTCATAGATCTTACCGTCCGATTGCGTTATTTTCCTGAGCTCACCATAGTGATAATCGAGACTGCCCACCTGCGGACCCGTTCCGGAAGGATCTTGGATCGTCCCCTGAGAGACGTTCCCCTGCGAGGAATATTCATTCACCGTCCCGTCCGGAAGAATCACTTTCGTGACATTCGAACCGCTTACGCTCACTTCCGCCCCGTCGAAACGTTTAAAACCGGTGAGCTGTCCGCGGTGAGACACATCTTTGTCCGAATAAGAGATCAGGGACGGCATATCCATGAACGCCGCGAGATTTGCGTACTGAAGGGGCGTTTTCGAAGCGATATGAGAACCCACGGCGCTCAGATCGTCCGCTTCGAGCTTCAAGCCCTGGATCTGAGCATCCGTGATCCCGGCTTGCGTTTCCCAGAGCGGAGCCCCGGGGGTCTGGACCGAGAAATAAGAAACATCTTCTATGAAAATCTTTCCCATCTTGCTGTAAGCCTGAGCAACACGATCTAACGGTTGGATCTCCAGGGTCAATTGCGATGAGATCCATGACTTCCCCGCCAAAGGAATGGTAAAAGTCTGATAAGCGCTCGTAAGCCCCTCGATCGCATAAGAATAGCGCGCCCAATAGCCGTCCTTAACGGAAAGGACAAAATCCTGAGACCATGAAACGGAAGGATCCAGACGCATCGTGATCGAGAGAAAATCGTGCTTTGAAAGGTCCACGGGCGTTCCCCCATGGCTCAAGGCCATCCCGATGGTCGGAGACGAGGCGTCGTAGCCAAAATTCCAGCAGACAGGTTCCGTACATACCCAGCCGTTGTAATACAGCTCGCTTTGCTTCCGGGCATCCACCCAAGAAGAGCTCACGGAGGACCCCACGCTGTAGCCGTTCACCGAAGAAACCGCGATAAGATCGACGGAACCGATTTCGAGCAAATGGGTTCTTTCCAGTTCATGGCCCGGCCGGTTGAGAAAATCGGCCAAACTTACGACCGTGGGGGACGGCTTCCCCGCCTCCTGGAATGAAACGTTCACTCCGATCATTCTTCCCACGGCGTCATAACTATACGACAGCTCGGCCCTTCCATTTTGCAAAGTCTTGATCGCGGTGATCTGCCGCCCGGAGTAAAAGAGCTCAACGCCGTCCCCAAAAACGACGGATTGCTCCCCGGTCTGATCAATATCGAATCCGGCGCCGCTTTTCGTCGTAACATGCGCAGTCAGAAGTCTTTGGTCCTCACCAAAAGTCATGTTCGTCAGAGTTGCAGCCGGCGTTTCGATCGAAGAAACCGCACCGTTTTGAAAATGAACGATGGAACCGCCTTCTACAAGCAGTTCCAATTCGCCCCGGGCATTAAATGCCCTTTTGCGGTCATTTTCCTGGATCACAAAAGAGCGTATCTGTCCCCGAAGGTCCTGATCGTAATAGAAGCGGGATTCTTCCAGCTGACCGCGGGCAAGATCGATCGCAAAAGTCGCTAGACCGTTTTCAAATAAAACGGTCCGGCCGTTCGGGAAAACCCATTTCGTCAACGCCCCCCGCTGGTAATACTGGATCTCCCCATTGGCTTTCTTCAAGGTCCCGCTGACAAGCTTTCCCTCGGAATCGATCGTAAAATCCTCAAGGACCTCTTCTCTTGTGACAACGCCCCCGCTCTGGGGTTGTGCGAGCGCCTTGGTTTTTAAAAGATTTTTCAATTCCGCGTCGGATTTTCCGAGCAGGGATTGCCAATCTATGTTGTTGCTTGTCCGGACCTTGAACGCAGAAAGCGGCCCCATTAAAAATTCTCCCTCGATGGGACTTCCGTCCATGGACTGAACAACGACCGCAATTTCATTAAGGGCCGGGGCGGGTCGTCTGATCGGGATCTGGATATATTGCCAGTCATGGGTAAGCTGCGGCGTAATGAAGACCTCCCCCATCCCTTTCAATTCAAATTTCAAGCGCATGGCCGCGCTCGTATCGGAATCGAGTTTGATGGGAACGGAGACAAAATCGAACTTGGAAAGATCGAGCCCCTGGAACTGGGCCCATGTTCCTACGGGTTGGGTGACTTTTTGAAATTCAAACTGAACGCGATGGACTTGCCCCATCGGGGGCATATACGTAAGCGCCCCGTTCGCAAATCCGTGGCCCGGGGTATAGAACCCTCCCTGGGCCGACGCCTCGTCAAAAAGATCCAAACTGACCTCCTCAAAAATGGAGCGGGCAACTTCACCCCGGTCCGGAAGCAAAAGAAATTCCTGGAGCCCCATCGAAGTGACCGTTCCGTCCGCCGCCGTGAATTCGATCTCTGTGTGATGAAAAGCTCCGCCCGGCGTCCGGTAGTTATAAACATGTCCTTCTCCGTAATCAGGGTCCAGGAGCAAGGAGATAAATCCTTCTTCTTTGACAAGATCGTACCCGCTTCCGTCGGGATTAGCGGAAACGCCGTTATAAAGAATGCCCGCCTGCGCGCCAAGATCAGGCGGCTCGGGGAACGCCCCTTTGAAAGGTGTCAGGTTGAATTTGAAGGACCGGTAAATGCCATCGAAAGAATTTTTGATGTTCGTTTGGTCGAGGTAATTCGAAAAATAATTTCGGCTCGTACCCAGCAGAGAGAGCATGAAAGATGCCTGATCCACTCCGAAATATTCCGTGGAAAGGACGGGAGTTCTCGTTGTGGTTTTTTCGCCGGTTACGGGATCCGTCACCGTTTGGACATCGTAGGTGATGGAATCGACCCATCCTGCCCTGGTCCGGATCCCCGGAACGGCCGTTTCTATATTTTTGAAGAACTGAAGGACATAGTGAGGCGCGATCGAAAAAGCGGAAGCCAGGCCGTAAAGCGACCCGATGTCCGCATGAAGCGGATCGTCCGTTTCCGCGGTGGACGGAACGCCGATCTTCCCCTCATATCCTTGCTCCGGATCCGCGCCCGCGGAAAGAAGTCCCGGGATACCGTTCGTTTTGACGAATTCAGCCTGGGTATAAAGAAAATTCCGCAAGGCCACCGCGAATTCCGGATACTGGGTTTCGTCCACATGGATCTGAGGCCAGAACATTTGAAAAGCGCCGCCGTCCCAGGGGGCCACGTTTTCAACAAGCTCGCTCGAGGACCGATAAGCTACGTCAATATGATCGATGGCTTCCCGGTATTGCGGGTACTTGGAAGCGAGCCAAATAAGTCCCGTCCGGAATTCGTTGAACACGCGGTCGATATAATAATCTTTCACGAATTGCCCGCTGCCATTTTGCGAATCGACCGTATAGGCCCCATGAAACCGTTTTTTCGCCGGATCGTAAAAAGCGGCATACCCTGCCTCTTGGGCGCCGAGGATCGTGTTCGCCTGGGACAAAATATTGCTGCGGTAATTTTGCAGGGATGGATCCACCGCCAGCCCCTGAAGGGCCCCGATCACGGTGCTCAGACTCACGGAAAGGTTCAGCGTGTCCCCAAATCCAAATTGATCGAAGCTGTTCTTGTAATGGACCACAACGCGGGTCTGGCCGGTCGGGTTCCCAAATTCATCCAGGACCGGTTCTTCTGTTTCGACGATCGTAAAAAACGCCAGCATCCCGTTCCAGCCGGCCTCGACCTGAGCCTGCCGGTAAACATTCAGGAGATCCTCTAATTTTTGGAATGCCTCTTGTCGCGTCATTTTGGTTGTTACATAATCTCCGGCCGCAATAGCCACCAGAATCTCGGCCCAAAACCCGACCAAGGTCGCCTGGCTGTAATCCGCGGGCGGATGTCCTTCTCCCTGGTAATTATCCAGCGGAAGGCCGGTACGCTCATGAAGACCTATGCCCTTCGTAAAAAAATCAAGCTGCCCTTCCAGCAATTGGTTCCGGTAGGCAAGCTCTTCGGAAGTCAACGGTTGGGGCGCAACAGGTTGAACGGGGCTCCACGCATTATTGAAATTCTGATTGAATTCGATCGTCTGACCGAAAGGCGTGATCTGCTTATAAAGCTGCCCATTTTTGATAAAATGCTGAGTCCCGTCCTGGTACAAAATCTCTCCGGAAAGGATATTCCCCGAAGCATCGATCGTGATCCCGCGAAGCTCTACCTCCGGAAAAGCGAGCGATGGGATATAGGCCTGGCCGTTCGGAAGCACGGGCACGGCTTCCGCATCCAACAGGACTTCTTTCATTTGGATATAACGAACGGGTTTGCCATTCTCGAACTCGACACGGCTGCCGTCCGGAAGCACGATCTTGACGAGCTCGGTCCTTCGGTCCCAAAGCCCTTGGGCGTTCTGATAGGAGATGTAGTGATAAGTCCGGCCGTCGGGGGTCGTTAAAAGATCCGGCTGATCGATCCCGTCCAAAAAAATGAAAGTCGTAATGTTCCCGCCGGGTTCTTCCTTGCGGACCATGCGGGAATTCACATAAGTGGTTTTTGTTCCGTCGGCGTAGGTCCTCACGTAATCCGTCATGATCTGGGTCTCGGCGTTCCACCTTAGACCCGTCAAAACACTGCCATCTGAAATCGTGATGGTCCCGAGTTTATTCTCCGTGACCTGAAATACGGTACCGTCGCTAAGAGTGATGGAGCGGATGTTCCCGTCCGCGTCAAAGATCTGCGAGGGTACGTTCTCTTGCGTCAATGCCACCGAGGAAAGTCCGCCGGAGGCATTCAGTGTATTTTCAAACAGTTTGAAATTGCCGGACGCATCCGACAGGGATGCGGGCAATTGGTTATGAAGCGTCAGGACTTCTCCTTTCCCGGAAGTAAACTTCGTCATTTTGGAATTCGCGTCATAATCGATCCGGGTCGAGATCTTGTCATTCAGAGCGCTTTGGATGGCGGGATACTGGGAAAGATTTGCGGCCACTTGTGAAAAAGGGATCCCGGAGGCGCTTCCTGCCGGAGTGACCATGGATAAAACAGACGTGTAGCCGGTGACCGCCCCGGAAGTTTGTAATTCCGTGATCTGATATTGATAGACATTCCCGCTTGCATCGCGATAACTGCTCAAAAGGCCGTTCTCGTAACGAATATCCGATCCGTCCGCCATGACAATCCTGGAAGGGATCCCTTCTTCATACAAACTTGTCGCAGAAGTGTCCTTGGATAATACCGAAAGAACTTTTCCCTGATCATCTATCCGGTAACTGAACCGGACCCGGGTCCCGTCCGGCTCCACCACAGAATTCACGGTTCCCGTGTTGTTATAAACGGTTTTTTCACCCGCGGTCGTTACTTTAAGGACCGGCCTGGCATTTTGATAAAGAAGTTTGTCTCCGTTCGAAAACTGGAGCACTCCGTCTGTAAGCGCGCCGTTAGCGTCAAACTGCGGGAGAAAAAGCCGGAAAACCCCTGGATTTTCGACGGAGACGATGGCAGTCCCGTCATATTTCACAATGAGTCCGTTTTGCGCCGTCACACTGATGAGACCCTCCGCCAGCACCGGAATAGAAGGCATGTCCGGCACGGTAATATCGGGTTGATCAAGCGCCACATCAAATCTTGTAAAAGTAGAAGGATCTCCGGGGACTCGTACTAAAAGCGGATTCACTCCCGCGGAGAGCTGCCAACGTTCCGATCGAGCCGTCCCGTTGACCGTATAGGTCAGTACATAATCGGAATGCGTGGCCGCCGCCGCGGACGTGAACTGAATGATGGGAGTCGTATTGATATTGAGCGTGATAGAACGGGAATCAACCTCGCTGAAATTCCCCGCCGCATCGCTAAGCTGATATTGCACCGTTTTATTGCCATTAGCGCCGCTAAGGGTCAGTGCCTTCGTTGCGGCAAATGGCTCCCAGCCTGTCCAGGTCGTCCCGCTATCAAGAGAGAAACGCATTTGGCTAACACCGGACAATGCATCGGTCCCCGTTAAGGTCAACGTCACCTCCCGGGTGGTTGTTTGGCCCGCATCGTTATGGATGGCAAGAGAACCTGTCGGCGAAACGGTGTCCAATGTGATGAACTTCGAATAAGCCGGGCTGACATTTCCGGCCTTGTCAAAATACTTCACATAAATTGTTTTGCTGCCATCTCCCGGAGACAATGTAAAGGCGCTCGAAGAAACGTAGGCTTCCGGGGCAGACCAATTCGCATTATCGGTCGAAAAACTCATCGAAGCGATCCCGCTGCCGGAATCACTCCCCGAAAGATTCAAAGTTACGTTGGCCGTGTTCGTATAAGCGGCCCCCGAATTGATATTGAGCAAACCCTCAGGGGTCGTGGTATCAAGAATAATGAGATCAGAAAAGTTCAAAGAAACAAGGCCCGCTTTGTCCCGAAGCTGCGCAGTAACCGTCTTCGTACCGTCCCCCGAGAGAAGAGCGAAGGATTTGGTGCCGCTGAACTCCTCCCAGTCTGACCAGGTCGCACCTTCGTCTGCGGAAAAACGCATCTGATCGATCCCGGAAGTGACGTCGCTACCCGTCAGATTCAATGTCACTGAAGAGGCGTTGGTGTACGCAATGTCATTATTGATTTTCATGGAACCGGAGGGAACTGTGGTATCCACAACAATTGATTTCGAATAGACCGCGCTGACATTGCCGGCCCTGTCATAGTATTTGACGTAGACTGTTTTGTTACCGTCTCCTTGGAATAGCGCAAATTTCCTGGAAGATGCGTAAACCTCTTGGTTTGACCATGTCACACTATCCGTTGAAAAACTTATCTTATCGATCCCGCTCCCGGAATCGCTCCCCGAAAGATTCAAAGTCACCGTCGTCGAAGACGTGTAGAGCGATCCCGAATTGATGCTAATGGATCCGGTCGGCATCGCAGTATCCAACGTAATTGCTTTTGAAAATGTTGCGCTGACATTTCCGGCCTTGTCAAAATACTTCACATAAATTGTTTTGCTGCCATCTCCCGAAGACAATGTAAAGGCCCTCGAAGAAGCATAGGCTTCCGGGGCGGACCAATTCGCATTATCGGTCGAAAAACTCATCGAAGCGATCCCGCTGCCGGAATCACTCCCCGAAAGATTCAAAGTTACGTTGGCCGTGTTCGTATAAGCGGCCCCCGAATTGATATCGATTGAGCCCGTCGGCTTCACGGAGTCCAACATAACTGTCACAGAAACCAGCGCTGACCACTGTCCTGTCTTGTCTGAAAATTTGACATAGACGGTTTTATTTCCGTCTCCCGCTGCGAAGGTCCACGACCTCGTGACCGCATAAGCTTCTGACGTGGTCCAAGTCACCTTATCAGACGAGAAGCTCATCTTATCGAGGCCCGCTCCAAAATCCACAGCCGAAAGATTCAACGTGGCCGCGGTTTGACTGATAAATTGCGTTCCATCATTAACCTTGATCGTCCCAGTTGGCGGCAGTGTGTCCAAAATAATCGACTTGGAATAGATCGCACTCGCGTTCCCGGCCTTGTCAAAATATTTGACGTAAACCGTTTTGGAGCCGTCGCCAGCCGGCAAAATCAAGGCCTTGGACGTTGCGTACGCTTCCGCAGTTGTCCAATTCACGTTGTCCGTCGAAAAACTCATCTTATCCAAGCCCGCGCCCGTATCCGTGGCTGAGAGACTCAAAGTCACAGCGCTTGAAGTCGTATAGATCGCTCCGGAATTAATCGTGACTGAACCCGTCGGCACCGTCGTATCCAAAAATATGGCCTTTGAATAAACTGCACTGATGTTTCCTGCTCTGTCGTAAAATTTTACATAGGCTGTCTTGGTTCCGGTACCGGCAGGAAGCGTAATGTTCTTTGATGTTGCGTAAACTTCCGCCGCCGTCCAAGTCACATTATCTGTTGAAAAACTCATGGTCCCGACCCCGCTGCCGGAATCAATACCCGATAGGTTCAAAGTTACGTTGGCCGTATTCGTATACGCGGCTCCTGAATTGATATTAATCGAACCTGCCGGCTTAACAGAGTCCAATGTAACAGTTGTGGAGACCGGCGTTGACCACTTTCCTGATCTATCGAGAAATTTCACATAAACGGTTTTGTTTCCATCTCCCGCTGCGAATGTCCAGGCCTTCGTGGCCGCGTAAGTTTCTGCGGTGCTCCAGGTCGTTCCGTTTGAGGAAAATCTCATTTTGCTCAATCCTGATCCTGCATCTATCGCAGAAAGATTAAGCATCACCGCAGTTTTGTTGATAAATTGAGCCCCGTTATTAACCTTGATCGTTCCACTCGGAGGAAGGGTATCCAAAATAATGGATTTCGAATAAACCGCGCTCACATTCCCTGCCTTGTCGTAATACTTTACATAAACGGTTTTTCTGCCGTCCCCTGCCGGAAAAGTAAAAGTCTTTGAAGTTGCATAAGCAATAGGCGCGGTCCAATTCGCGCCGTCCGTGGAAAAGCTCATAGTCCCCACCTTGCTTCCCGAATCACTTCCGGAAAGATTTAACGTGACGGTAGCTGATGCCGCATAGAGCGCTCCTGAATTAATATTGAGAGATCCTGTCGGAGCAGTACGATCTCTCAACACTGTAATGGATTTGGCTGTGCTTACCTTCGAGATCGAATTCTTCGCGGTAATACTAAATACGTTATTTCCTTCTTTCGAAAGATTGAGGATGGCTGACCAGGTGGTGAATGCATTGCGAGCCACAACTTCAACCCCATTAATGAGAATAGAAGTGTTAGCTTCTTTTGTTCCAGACACTGTAAGTGTCGTTTGGTTCGTAACCGCAGAAACCGTGGATGTCACGACCGGCTGCGCGGGAGCATTCACATTGAGGCCGTTTGAGCGAACATAAAGAGTGCCGCTTCGGGTGGCCAAAGTGGTGTTCGCCTGGGCGACGATAAAGTTAAGCTGCTTGATCCGGGTTTTATCTAAGGTATTTAAGATGGAAGAAACGGGTATTCGCCAAAATCGCTCCGCAGTGTTGACAATATGGGTCAACGTGAAGGTATCCTTCACGCCGTTCACGTCGATAATTTCAAGCGTTACGGAGGTATTCGGACCCCTAAAACCAAAGGCTAGATAGGTTTGAGTGCTGAGATTCTGCGTTTCAATCGCAGAGGTGCTTGCGTTATCAAATGAAATAGTAAAACCAGAATTGTCACTTACTCCAGGAACGCTATAACCCATCGCAAATTGATTCGAACTGACAGAAAGCTTTGTTGCGGCTGTAGATCCTGCCGCGATATAGGGATAAGGGCTACCGGGTAAGGTAGTAACGTTCACAGAGGTCAGACCCGATGCATAATAGGAGAGAGTGCCGCCCCTACGAAAGGTCTCGCGTTCATCTTCCTTGGCGAGGTTATACTCGTCCTGGGCTGCGATGAATCGGTTGAGGTCTTTTCTCGCCTCGATCTGGTCGCATTCCTCTTTAGAGGCATCCATGGCTTCCTCAAGCTTTGAAAGATACCAGTCATAGGAGAAAGGATCGCCGTTATTCAAAACCCCTTCGTTGTTATACGTGTAAACTCCGGTATCTGTAATTACATATTCCGCACCCGGTGCTTGGACGGCCTGATTGATGTCATCCCCGCTTGGGCCTTCCCTGGAATAAATACTGCCGTGCGTGTGCGAAATAAAGTTAGATTTCCCGGTCAGCTCCTTCGTCGCAGAAAGAACGCCTATCTCATCCGCGTTCCCTGAAGTGAATAAAACGATTTCGCCGTGGAGTACGATCACACCAGTTTCAAACGGCAGCTCGGCGAGTTTCTTCAGATCTCCGGCTGTGATCTCTTTCACAATTACCGCACTCGCGAATTCCGGTCTCAGAAGGTCGAAAGCATCCTGAAAATCATAGCGCTCATATTCATAATGGGCGCTATCCGGAGAAGTAACCAGCCTGGGGACGATTTCCTGCGTATCTTGGGTAGCGGGAGATAAAGGTCCCTGTTTATTCGACAAAAAATCCGTTGTTGTGAAAGTCTGAACTGGCGACGTGACCGTTGGTGTGGCCGAACCGAAAGCGGGAGCCGTAACAACAGGCTGTGCTGGCGAAGCAACATAATCTTTCGGAAGGGTCTCCCCCGCGTAAACGATCTGGTTCCAGCCAAAGATCAACGCAGTGCAAAATGCCATCAACCTAAGAGAAAATGAAAATGGATGCTTCATAACAGATCTCCCATATTTCTTTCCGCAAACATTTCTTTCAAGATGCGCCTTTTACTTCCCCAAAAATCCGGTCACGCTGTCGCGAACGACATCAGAGATCGTCCGGTGTTCCGCCTCGGCCCTTTCCCAGAGCTTTTGGTAATGCGCGGGATCAAGAATAAAGGTAATCCGGACCCACGTGCCTTCCGAAGTCGGGGGTTTCGTCGATCTAGGGGGTGCTTCCTGAATGATCTGCATGGCTTCCTCCTTCAAAACTTTTTTCGATTCATCCGACACAACCCTAACTCCGGAGGAATAAAAAGAAAACGGGAAGAGGAAAGAATTTTGGCGAGAAGCGACTCAGGAACGTTTCATATCTACTAATGATAGAGACCGAAAGCAAAGGGACGGAACGTCCGGGTGGTACGGGACCTTAAGCTCTAGAACCTGAGACGGACGGGCTCCAGAACACCTTTTGATTCGAGGACATCCATGATCTCGGTGATGTAGCCCTGGATGTGGGGCGGAGGGTTATCGTCAAAGAGAAGGAACAGGTTCAAGAGAAAGCGACGGACCTCAGTCGCAAGTTTTTTGTCCTTGATTTGTTCTAGCCGGCATTCCAATTCTTGAGACGACATCGTTCGTGCTCCCTTTTCTAGTAGAGTTATAGCACTCTTTTTTTATATTGACAAGTCAAAGCCAAATTAAAACTAGCAATTTATAGTATTAACTATCTATCACTTGGAGCCATTCGAAAAATGGACTAAATATCGCTGAAGAAATATTCATCCCATTCGATAATATACAAGCTCTACAAGTTGATACACCGTCTTGTCTTAGGTCGAAATGAGGGATCCGTATCCAAAACGCACGGGCCGTGTGCCCTAACAAGGAGCTCCAATCCATGATGAAGAAGATCCTGTCCGCCGGAGTCTTGATCGCTCTAATCTCTCTTACCCCAGCCCCTGCCTTTGCGGTCGGAGGCGGCGGATTTGAGAACGCTTCTTTCAGCGCCAAACAGCTCGGTACCGGCGGCACCGGCACGGCCACACCAGATGAACCTGCGGCCATTTCGTACAACCCGGCCGGTATCGCCGACCTCCCGGGGATCCAGGTCCAGGCAGACGCGAACTTCATCAGCCTGATGACGTTTAAACACAATGATATCACCGGCAACACACGGAGCACCGGAACGCTCAACCTGGTCCCGACCGGCTACATCACGATCAACCCCGGCAAGATCTTCCAGGACAAGCTCGGGCTCGGCGTCGGGTTTGATTCCCCGTTCGGACTCAACGATAAATACAGGTCCAGTAATGCGGCGGTCCATTACACCGGATGGGCTAATTATCTTAAGATGTATACGATCAAGCCCACGATCGCCTACAAGTTCACCGATAAGATCTCTGTCGGGGGCGGCCCAATGTGGTACCGGATCTCAGATTTTGGCGGGGTCCAGGGCTACCCTAACAACCTTATTACATCTCCATTCGGTTTGAATGCCCAGGACGGACAGATCCGGCTCAATACCTCCGGAAATCACTGGGGCTGGCAGTTGGGTACATTGGTCAAACTGAGCGAAAAGCATCGCCTGGGATATTATTTCCGGAGTCCAGTGGTAGTAAAAACAAGCGGCATGGCAAAAGTAGAAAATTCCAATGTCCCCGTGGCGTTCGGCGGACTCGGCCTCAGGAATTATGAAACAGGCGTTCACACCAAGGTCTCGTTGCCTATGAATATGACCTGGGCCTACGCCTATCAACCCACCGAGAAAACTCATTATGAAGCGGATTTTACGTGGTCCCATTGGAAGACTTACAAACGCCAGTATTTCGTGGCGGATCCTTCAGGCAACGTGAGGGACGATACTATCCTGAACGCTATCCGCGCGGCCGATAAGGATTATCATGACGGCTACGGCATCCAGCTCGGCGCGAGCCACAAATTCACAAAAAAACTGACGCTCCGCGGCGGAAGCTGGTTCTATTTCACGCCCATCCCCCAAAAGTCCTTCATCCCGGCGGTCGCGGACTCCAACCATTTGGCTATCAGCATTGGGGCGGGTTATGAGATCAGCAAGAACCTCACCGCGGACCTTTGCTATTACAACTCATTCTATTTCAGACGGCGTATCAATAATGATGTCGGGGAAAATGCAGCGCTCCTCAATTCCTCCGTGGATGGGGCTTATACCACGTACTCGCAGGCGTTCACGATCAGCTTGACGGCACACTTTGATGATATCTTCCCGCGCGCGGGCGGCAAGAAGAACGAGGCGCCTTCGATTAGTATGACCCCAGCAACGTAAACTTCTGAAAATAAAAAGGGGACAGGCATTCGATCAATGCCTGTCCCCTTTTCGCTTTTTGAGGGACTGCTATGATTTCTTCTTCTCGAATTTTTCCCGGAAAGAGCTGAGGTCGAAGGCTTTCCATTCTTCATACGGCGTGCGCGACAAAAGCGCCGCCACCACTTCGCCGGGGTCTTTGTTCTCGAAGAGCATTTGGTAAACTTCCCCCATGATCGGCAGCTGCAGGTCCTCGCGCTCGCAGAGCTGGTGGACGCTCAGGGCCGTATCCACGCCTTCCGCGACCATATCCATTTCTCCAAGGATCTCTTTGATCTTCCGGCCTTTGCCGAGTTCGCAGCCCACATGAAGGTTCCGTCCGTGCTTCGAAAAACAGGTCGTGATAAGGTCCCCGATCCCGGAAAGTCCGAAAAAAGTGTTCGGGTTCGCCCCGTGCTTTACCCCAAGACGGACGATCTCGTAAAGCCCGCGCGTGATGAGACCGGATTTGGTATTGTCCCCGAATTTGAGACCATCACAGACCCCCGCCGCGATCGCGATCACGTTCTTGAGCGCGCCTCCGAATTCGACCCCCACAAGGTCCTTCTGGACATAGATGCGGAACTGAGGATCGCGAAAATGCTCCTGGACGTATTGGGCGTGCTTCGGGTCATCGGAAGCCGCCACGGTCAGGGTCGGGATCCTGCGGGCCACTTCTTCGGCATGCGAAGGCCCTGACAGCACGACGAGAGGAACTTTCTTGCCCAGCACGGAACGGATGATCTCGGAAGGCCGGAGGCAGGTCTTCTTTTCGATCCCCTTCGCGGTGCTCACGAGGATCTTATTTTGATACGGCAGTTCTTTGATCTTAAAAATAATATTGCGGAGATACTGCGAGGGAATGGCCAGCACAAGCGCGTCGCCAAAATCGACCGCCTCTTTGAGGTCGGAGGTGATCTTGAGGTCCTTGGGTAATTTCACGCCCGGAAGGAATTTGACGTTCTCGCGCTCTTCCCGGAGGGTCCCGGCGTAATCCGCGAAGGCGGACCACATCATGACCTCGTTGCCGCGGCGAAGGTTCACGAGCGCGAGCGCCGTTCCCCACCCGCCGTCCCCGAGCACCGTCACCCTGATGTTCTTTGCCATAACATTCCCCTTATCCAGCGGCTACTCTATCACTCGCACGCAGCCGCAGCAAGTCATGAGGACTGAGCACTCAGCCCTCAAGTCTCACCCCTCTACTTGCACCGGCAGCGTTTCTTGAGAAGCGCGTGTTCTTTGACGACTTCTTTGATCTCCGCGGGCACGCGGCAAGGCTTCATGGCCTTATTCACAAAAACGTGCACGGTATATCCTGTCGCGACCGGGACCTGGGTCTTGGCGTTCATCACCCGGTATTCAAAACGCAGCGTGCTGTTACCGATCTCGGCCACGCTGGTCCGCACCGTGATATCGTCGTCGTAGGTCGACGGCGCAAGATAATTGGCGTGGGCTTCCGCGACCGGAAGATAGATCCCTTTCTTTTCGCATTCGGTGTACGGGAACCCCAGCGCCCGGAAATATTCGGTGCGCGCGGCCTCGAACCATTTCAGATAGTTCGCGTAATAGGTGATCCCCATCTGGTCCGTGTCCGCGTAAAGCACTCGGTAACGATAATCGAAATAGTCCACGCATGCTCCTTTTGACAAATTTAAGGATATTAAAAAAAACTTTTCTTAGTTTGGACCTTTTCCTTGCGCTCGGCTGCCAATTTTTCAAGCAGCTCGCGCTCGAGTTTGTTCAATTTCGCCGGGACCTCGACCTGTACGCGCACGTACAGGTCCCCGCGCCGTCCTTCCGCTCCCAAGACCGGAACACCCTCCCCTTTGATCTTGAGGACCCTCCCGGCCGGAGTGCCGCCCGCAATTTCAAGCAGGGTCTTTCCCGTGAGCGTCGGGACTTCCACTTCGCCGCCGAGCACGGCCACGGTGTAAGGGATCAAGACCTCGCAATAGATGTTGTGGTCCTGACGCTCGAAAGTCTTGTTCTTCTTCACGAGCACCTGGATATAAAGATCTCCGCGGGAGGCGCCGCCTTGGCCGGCCTCGCCTTCGCCGGTCACGCGCAGGCGCGAACCGTGTTCGATGCCGGCCGGGATCTTCACCTGCAGTTTCCGCGTCTTGCGCGCGCGTCCCTCCCCGCGGCAGGCCGGACAGGGCTTCTCGATCGATTCCCCCTCGCCGTGACAGCGAGGACAGGTCCTGCGAAGTGTGAAAAAACCCTGGGAGACGCGGACCTCTCCCCGTCCTCCGCAGTCCGCGCAGATCTTCTTTTTAGAACCTTTTTCCGCGCCCGTTCCCTGGCATTCGCCGCAGGTCTCTTTGCGGGGGATCTCGAGGTCAAAGTTCTTCCCGGTAAGCACCTCGGCAAGTTCGAGCTCGACGGTATACTCCAGGTCCGAACCCCGGGCCCCGCGGCCGCGCCGTCTGCCGCCGCCTCCGCTTCCTCCGAAAAAATCTTCGAAAAGATCGCCGAAAATATCACTGAACCCGCCGAATGCGTCCTGAAAACCTTCGAATCCGGAAAATCCGGCGCCACCCATGCTATGACCGAACTGATCGTAGCGAGATCGTTTGTCGGGGTCGCTTAAGACGGCGTAAGCCTCGGCGGCTTCTTTGAATTTTTCTTCGGACGCCTTGTCCCCGGGATTGCGGTCCGGATGATACTGGAGCGCGAGCTTGCGGTAGCTTTTCTTGATGGTTTCCCCGTCCGCGGTCCGGGTCACACCCAGCACTTCATAATAATCACGTTTTGTCATAGAGGATAAAGCAAGAGGTTCGGAGTAAGGGGTTCGGAGCAAAGGATCGGAATTTTCACTCTGAACTCATGACTCCACGCTACAGACTGTTTCAAGTGATCTCGTCCTGCTTCTCTTCAGGAACGGGCGTCTTCGGTTGGGGGGACACACGAACGCGGACCTTAGCGGCCCTGAGAAGACGGTCATGCAGCATAAAGCCGGGTTCCAGTTCGTCCACGATCTGGTCCTCCTTGCCCTCTTCGGGAACATGCGCGACGACTTCGTGAAAATGCGGATTGAACATCTGGTCCGCCGTCTCGATGCGTTTGAGTCCGTACATTTTGAGAATATCAATGAGTTGCTTCCGCACCCTCTCCACGCCGGAGGTGAGCGTCTTCAAATTCTGCTGTAGGGCTTCTTCGCCGGAGACATTCACGGAGGCTGTGTTCGCATGACCCACCGCGCGTTCGAAATTATCCAGCACCGGAAGGAGGTCTCTCAGGATCCGCTCCTGGCTGAACTTGACGAAATCTTCTTTTTCCCGCGCGTTCCTCTTTTTGGCGTTTTCATAATCCGCCGCCGCAAGCAGGAACTTCTGGCGCAGTCCTTCGAGCTCCGCGACCTTCTTTTTAAGGTCCTCGTACTCCTGCGCCAGGACCTCTATCTTACCGCCGTTGGGCTGCGGGGAGACCTTGGAAGCCGCGTCTCCCTCCTTGGACCCTCCGGAGTCCCCTTTCTCATGGTGATTTTTTTTGGAATGATGGCTCATTACGGCTCCAACTCTCTGTGTTCAAGAACATCGCCCACCGTCGCAGCCATGCGTGAAACCAAAGGAATGATCTGCCGGTACGCCATCCGCTTGGGTCCCAGGATCGCGATCGCCCCTTGACGGTTTTTCCCCGCGGTGTAACGGGCCGTCACAATAGCGCAATCTTCCAAAGCTTCGTGCGAATGCTCGCGGCCCACGGAGACAGAGACACGTTGCGGGTCCGCATGCGTAAGGACCCATCGCATCAGCACCACTTTTTCCTCAAACACGCTCAGCAGGCTCCGGACTTTCCGGACATCCTGGAACTCCGGTTTTTCGAGCATGTGGGAAAAGCCCTGCAAAGAAAGCTTGGCCCGGCCCGGCTTTCCAGCTGCCGGATCTTCCGCGAAAGGCATCAAAGTCAGTCCGACCTCTTGGGAAAGCGAGGAGAGCAGGAGCGAAACGTGGTCCAGGAACTCCTCGAGCCTTTCTTCTCTGTCCGCAGGGAGCATCTCTTCCCCCCAACGGTTCAAAGAATCGCCGGAATGATCTTCGAATAAAGTATGGTCCAGATAATAACGATAGCCCTGATCTGTCGGCAAACGTCCCGAGGAAGTATGGGGATGTGTCAAATAGCCCATCTCCTCCAAGTCACCCATTTCATGACGGATGGTCGCAGGAGAAAAAGAAATGGCATATTTCTCGACGATCGAGCGGGAACCCACGGGCTGGGTGGTCTCGATGTGCGTCTCGATGACACCCCGGAGGATGTCGTTCTGTCTTGGGGACAAAGTTTCCACCCCGTTAGATCTCCTATTGTTTTGAAGCATGGCTTTATTGTCCCAAAAATGAAATCGCAGGACAGGGGGCATCCCGCACCACATCGGATGCGGGACTGCCCTGAACCTAATGTGGTTCAGGGCGGGTATGATAACAAAAAATACGCTGCATGAAAAGCGGGCATTCCATCCGGCACTTTTTGACGTCCGTCTCCGGATCCGGTGCCGGACGTCAAAAAAAACGGGATCCGGGCTAGCTCTGAGCCGGCTCCTGGCTCTTTTCCTCTCCGCCTTCGAACTCCTCGTCCGTCAATTCCGTTTCCATTTCCTGCATCTTCGCGAACTGTTCCGGCGTGAGGATCTCCCTCATGGCAAAAAGGCGCTTCACCCTCCGAGCAACCAATTGCGCCTGGATTGCGTTTATTTCTTCCATGAGACTGCTCATATCCGCCTGCGTCGTGCCCGGCTTGGCGGCCATCGAATAAATCACATTCCAAGTTTCTCGGAACTGCTCGCGTAACGGCCCTCCACTTCCCTGCCTGGCTGCCTCCTGATACTCTACAATTTTTTTCCTCTGTTCTGGTGTCAAGTTGAGCTTCTCCATGTCCCCCAGGTCCGTGCTAAGTTGAGGCGCTTCGCTGTTCTCCGGGTTGTCCCCCTCGGACACCGCAGAAGCCGTAGACCCCGCGGTCACGAACCCCGCGACCATCAAAACCGTTACGATCTTTGCCAGTTGATTCTTCACTTCGCACCCCCTCTTTTCTGCCCTAGGAATAAGGTTAATTCAGGAAACATGATAGCAAGAAACGCGCTGCGTGAAAAGCGAGCATTCCATTCTTCTATTGCATCCAGTATTTCTTTGACGCCCGGGGCCGGATCTACAACCGGGTGTTAAAAACGACGGGGAATCAGGAGTAGAACTGATCCGACCCTTGGTTCTCTTCCCCTGAACCTTCCTGACCCGAGCCCTGGCTCTTTTCCTCTCCACCTTCGGATCCTTCGTTCGTCCCTGGTATCTCGATTTCCAGCATCTTCGCGAACTGCTCAGGCGTGAGGATTTCCTTCATGGCGAAATAACGGTCCATCCTCTGGGAAAGCATCTCCTTCTGGAGCGCGCTCACTTCATCCATAAGATCGCTCACATCCGCCCGTGACAAACCCTCCTCGGTGAGCATCGCATCAAGCGCTTGCGTCTTTATCGGAAGCTGCTCCCTGACCTCTTTGGCTCTTTCTTGCTTGGCCAGAGTATCCACCTCCATGAACTGCGCCCTCTGCTCCGGGGTCAGGTTGAGCTCATCCATGATCCCTTTGTCTTCTGCGCCTTGCTGACTTGTGGATCTTTGCTGCTGATTATTGAATTTTTTATTTTTTTTAGATTGATGACTCCGGCTGTTCCCTGAATGGACATCCCCAAGCAACGCATAAGCCACAGGCGCCGCGCCTATGAGCCCCGCCACCGTCAAAACCGCTGCGATCTTTGCTAATTTGTTTTTCATATTGCACCCTTCTTTCTCCGTCTTGGGGACAAGGTTTGCGTAGGATGGATATGATAACAAAACACGCACGGCATGGAAAGCAGGCATTCCCTCCGTCCTTTTTTGACGTCCGGCGGTTTCTTTGGGTCCGAACGTCAAAAAAGACGGGGAATACGGCTTAGCCCTGATCCGACCCTTGGCCCTTTTTCCCCCAGCCTTCATGCTTCTTCTGCATCCGCTCCTGATGCCTTGCCTGCATCTTCGCGAACTGCTCGGGCGTGAGGACTTCCTTCATGGCGAAGAGGCCGTCGATCTTCTGAGAGAACATCTGTCCCTTGAGCGCGCTTACTTCATTGACGAGCCCGCTCACATCGGCACGCGTCGTACCCGGTTTGGCGATCAGCTCATGAAGCGTCTGCATCTTGGTCTTCATCTGCTCGCGTATCGCCTTATAGCTTTCCTTTTTGGCTTCACGCTGCGCCTTAAGCTTTTCACTTTGTTCCGGGGTCAAGTTGAGCTCCTTCATGAAGTTCTTGCTCATCTCGCACTGGGCGCCCTTGCCGCCCTTTGTACCGTCCCCCTCGGACTCGGCATAAGCCGCGGATCCCGCGACCATAAGCCCCAATACCGCGAAAACCGCTACGATCTTTTCTAGTCTTTTTTCCATTTTGATATCCTCCCTTTTCTGTCTTCTAAGACAACCTGCGTTCGTTCAAAGTTCCATCATCCTATTTCCTCAAAAACAATGTCGTCCTCCTTCAGATCACCGTTCAAGAGATCCGTATTCCCGGCCTCAAGGCCGCTTAGGAAGGTCATCTGCTCGGAAAGATAACCGTAGACCGAATCCACGTAACTGATCGGCCATTTTGCGAGCACCACGACCACCAAGACCAGGGCCGTTACAAATGCCGCGCGAAAGACCGGTTGCGGCATCCTTAAGAAAGGCGTCAAAGTATCCGCCAGTTTCCAAAAGCCATTCCGGGAACGCGCCCTTTCCTCCTCGATCTTCTCCTGAATCTTTTTCCAAACGGTGCTCTCCGGCCGCATTTCGCCAGCCTCTTTGAAAGGGATCACGGCACTTTGCCGGAGCGCCCCGAAAAACTCCCGGCAGTCCGGGCACGCGGTCAAATGCCGCTCAACCTTGGCATTTTCTTCCGGGCCCAGTTCTTTGTCCGCATATTCTGTGAGAAGCTTGTCCTGAACTTTTTTACATTCCATGACTCGCCACCTCCTTCTGCCCGACAAACCCTTTTTTTTCGATAGAGCGTTGGGCTTGCCCGAGAGCCATCAAGGTCTCCCGGGCCCTTTTGAGCCTCGATCGGACCGTGTTGATGTTAATGCCCAGACTGCTTGCGATCCCCCGGTAGTCCAACCCTTCGATCTCCCGGAGAACGATGCAAGCCCTTTGGTCCGGGTTCAACTGATCCAACAGGGATTTCAGCTGAAGCTCCGTTTCCCCGGCCTCGATACTTTTCCCCGCATCAGACTGTGTCACGGTCGCGGGATCTTCAAAGACCTCCTCTACTTCGCGCGTCGTCACACGGCTTCTTTTTTTCGCGTGATTGAGAGCGGTATTTACCGCGATCCGGTAAAGCCAGGTCTTGAAGGACGACTCGAATTTGAAAGAGCCGAGACTGCGGTGGATTTTGAGGAACACATCCTGCGTCACTTCTTCGGCGTCAGGCTTCGTGCTCACGACGCGATACGCCAGGGTGTAGACATATCCGGAAGCCCTTTGATAGATCTCCCGGAAGGCCCCTTCATCGCCTCGCCCTGCTTGGGTGATCAATTCCCGCTCGATCTCTTGCATGGTTCCGACCCTTTTCAATTTCATCCAAGATGAAACGGAAGACAAGGACAGTGTGATGTCCCCGACCTTGCCCTCTTAGACAAGGCCTCGGTGAGATAAGTTCCCCGATCCCCCTGCCTCTACGGCTTATAGATCATCCCGGCAACGATCCCCCCGGCGATACACTCCGCCATACCGCCCAGGAACCATGCCACGGGGATCACGACGGGCAACGGCATGACGGCATAACACATCATACAGTAGGCCGTATTCAGCAAAAACCCGACCAGGATCCCGAAGCGCAGTCCCTGCCCGGGCCCGGGCTTGTCTTTTTCATAACCCTTGGCAAAGATCCAGACAAAAAACGAAGCAAATACCAGATACCCGGCCCAGATCAGCCAAAAGAAATCCTTCATTTCAGATTCCGGCCTCCAAAGATGCATGGTCTGTTTGTAGGCATCCATCAGGATCACATTGTGAAGGACCATATCGATCGCGGCAATGACAGCCGCAACCGCGAGCACAGCTCCGAGAAAGCGTTTCATGTTTTCCTCCTCTTCTAAAAAAACAGCCTGATCCAAAAGACCAGGCCGTTTTCATTTTTTACCGGAAAAAGGCTTGCGTTCTAGAGTCCGAGCCTTTTTTTCATGTCCTCCCCAGACTTTTGCACTTCTTTGGCGGCTTTCTGGGCCTTCCGTTTAGCGCAGGCAAGCATGCGGTCGGCTTTCCGCCTGGCCAAGATCTGGTCTTTTTCCATGTCCTTTTTACCGAGGGTGCCGAACCAATCACCGATCCGGTCGATCGGAGTATCTTTGCCGCAATCCGCGGCATCAGCAGTCCCGGAGAGCCCCCCGAGCAGAAGGGCAAGAATGAAGAACGTCATCGCGAGTTTGCGCATGGATTTGTCCCCTTTGTTGGTTTGGATCGTGAAAGATCGTTTTATTATAATCGGAAATCCCCCCTCATCAACCCTCTCCAACACGAGCCGCGTGATGAGAAAAACAGGGTCCTACGGACCTGGCCCGTACGAAAAACTAGAAAACGCCTGCTGCTTTGTAATAACCGTAGAGCGTCTTAAGGATTTGAAAGACCGCCGCGACGATCAGACCGGTCAGGATCAGTATGATCACGGTCAGGACAATCTTTTTGCGGCGGCTGTACCCCGGATGGAACCACACCAGCGACAAAGCGAACGGCCCCACGGTCAAAAAACTGGCGATTAAGACCGCGGTCTTGACGCGCCATGGGATCTTGGAAGTTTCGGGACGCATCACAAGAAACTCGTTGCAATGCCTGCACTGAACGGCTTCCTCCTGGATCTCTTCGGTGCAGAACGGGCATTTTTTCATACTATCCTTTTTTGAATAAACGTTTGACCCAGGCAAAAAAACAGCGGGACAGGCTTATCTTTTCGAATATCTCCGTACCGCAAAAAATACAGGCCAGGTTCCCCGCGGGCATTTCTTTTTTGCAGGACGGACAGACGGCCATCCGTGGGACTGCCGTTTCTTCGCGGTCCCATTTTTTTTGGAGCCGCTCGGGCGGCTCTTCCTCCCGGACCTCCCAATCCTTCGGCTCTTCTTCTTCAAACACCGTACACCTCCGTCCCGGTGGCATGCCCGGCCCGGGAAAAAGGCTTCCCGTGCCGCGACTTGTTCTTCCTCGGCAGTTTAGACCACGTTCACTTCGCGGGAGAGCTCGATCCCGAATTTCTCTTTGACCGACCGTGAAATGGCTTCCGAAAGCTCCAGGATCTCTTGGCCGGTCGCGCCGCCGTAGTTCACAAGCACAAGCGCCTGGGTTTTGTGAGAACCCGCGCGTCCGGCCCTTTTCCCCTTCCACCCGCACTCTTCTACGAGCCAGCCTGCAGGGATTTTCGCGGTCCCGTCTTCCTGCGGGTAATGGGGGATCTTGGGATATTGGGAAGCAAGCGTTCTGAGCTGCGCTATGGGGACAGAGGGATTCTTAAAAAAACTTCCGGCATTCCCGAGCTCTTTCGGGTCCGGAAGCTTGGCGCGCCGTATCCGGCAGATCGCTTCGCTCACCGCTTTCAGGGAAAGCTCCCGGACGTTCATTTCACCCAAGGTTTTGCGGACATCCCCGTATTCGGTCCGAAAACAATAATGGACCTTGGGCGCGGAGAGCTTCGCGAGCCTGAACGAAACCGAACTGATGAGGAACTGTCCCTGGAATTTATGTTTGAAAACACTGTCTCGGTATCCGAAGCCGCAATCGCCGGCGCTGAATTTTACCGAGACACCTGAGCGAAGATCGATCGCCTCCAGTTCGTGGAAGGTGTCCTTGAGCTCAACGCCGTACGCCCCGATATTCTGAATGGGCGCGGCGCCCACAAGACCCGGGATGAGCGAAAGATTTTCAAGCCCTCCGTAATTCTTTTCGATGCAGCCAAGCACCAGATCGTTCCACTCCACTCCGGCCCCGACCTTCAGGACCACTTCCGTTCCTGTTTCGCTTACGACCGTACCCCCGGAGATCGCGTTTTTCAGGACACACCCGTTGAAATCCCCCGCTAAAAGAATATTGCTGCCGCCCCCGAGGACCAGCTTTTTCTCGCGAGAGAACCGCTCCTCCTCGAGAAATTCCCTGCATTCCTCGACCGAATGGATCTCCGTGAAATATTTTGCCGTAGCATCGACGCCGAACGTGTTAAGGGACTTGAGGGACTTGTTCCGATCGATCTTCACTTTGCCAGATCTCCCGATCTTCAGGTTTTAAAATTTCGCAAGGGAGAGCAGATCCTCCTCCCGCGCTCAAGCCCACAATCCCCGCTTCTGCTCTTTCGCTTCTTCCTGTAACTTTGAGAAAAGCTCCTGATATTTTACGTTCGGCGGAATGATCTTCATGGAAGCACCGCCCCGCCTGATCATCGTGGCATTGAGGAACACCCGGAGCTGTCTTTCCTTCCTTTCCGGAACGAGCTCCGCATACCAATCCTCAGGGATTTCCATATTGAGATGGGGATCCAGATAAAAATAGACATAGGCCCATCGCCGGCCGGACTTATCCTCCGCCTCGACATCATATTCCAGAACGACCTTTTTTTTCTGGACCAATTCGCGAAGGAACTTTGCCGCATTTTTCCCGGCCGCTATGAGCGTCCAGGCGTCTTTTCCCGTTTTCTTGACATCATCGCGAAGCTTGACGTTCTTGGAAGATGCGGGAACGTCGATCCCGATCAAACGGATCTTCTTGTCATCGGAAAGCTTCAATGTTTCACCGTCCACAACACTGGTGACGGTCAACGGATCCGCGGCCCGGCAAAGACTCAGCGACGTGAGCCCCAGGAGGAGGAAAAACACACCCGCCGGAAAAATCGCTTTGATCCCCACCGATGGCCTGTATTCCATGCAAGAACGGCGGGGCCCCCTGACAAACCGGGGGCCTGGCCTCCTATTTTTTTCCGTCCCTCAGAAGGGAGATGACCGTTTCCATCTGCGCGGATATTTTTTGAAGTATCTCCATTTGCTCTCTCGCCATTCTCTCCTGCTTCTCCTGCATGACTTTGGCTTCGCCCGCAATCTTCGCCATATCCCCGAGCTGCTTCAGATCAAACATTCTCCCTCCCCCCATGGTTCGTCAGATCATTCCCAGAAACGGCCGGGGCTGTCCCAGAACTCCGAAAACGGGAACTGTACCGCGTACCGGACCGTCCCATCCGCTTGCGCTCGCGGCCGTTCCGGATCCTACAAGCCCCGAACGCTCAGGTTGACAACTCGCGTTCGAATGTTTCGGCCTTCCCTTCCTCAGTTTTCAAAAATCCGTTTTCGTAGTATTCCTTGACCTTCCCCACAAGCGTTCCTCCCTTGTAGAAACCCTCCGCCCTCACTCGCCCGTTCTCGTGATACAGCTTGACGATCCCTTCACGCTCCCCATTCTTGTAGGGTGTTTCGCTTTTTAAGTGCCCATTCCCGAAATATCTCTTGAGCGGCTTGTTCCCTCCGACACTCGTAAGTCGACCGATGGTTTCAAGGATGGGGCCTTTCCATTCGTTCCGGATGGCTTGTTGAAGAGTCTGTTGGTTCTGCTTTAGATCCGCGCCGATCTTGCGGACATACTGACCCGTGGTCATTTCTCCCAAGATGACGTTGGAGAGAAGACCCCAGCAAAAAAAACACAACCACACAAAAAACAGGAACCCGATCACGCGTAAAATATGCCACGAGATCAAGCCGAGTTTGATCAGAGCGCTTTCTGCCCAAAAACGAGCCTGTTCGCTCCGGGGCAAAAATGAACGCTGGCACTTCCAACATTCGTCGAACTCGGGGTTATTCTTTGCCGAGCAATTTGGACAAATTTTAGCTGCCACTCCCACGATTCCCTCCCGCTGTTTCTTTTAAACGCTCTGCTTCATGGATGTCAACAACCTCAAACATGCCGCGGGCCTAGGCATCGGCGTCGACCACTTCTTCATCCTCAAGTTCCTCCTCCATGGGAACCCGACCTTCGGGCAAACTCGCAAGATTTGCTTCGGTTTCCTTCGCGTCTTCGATCGACGCCCTGTCTAGGTTGGTGCTTTCTTCCGCAAAAATGTTTCCCGGGACCAAAAAAGCCGCCCCAAGTAAAAACCCCAGCCATACTGCCATCATTTTTTTCATAGCCTTCTCCTCCCTTCAACGGCCTCTCAGATCACTTTGTGGAAAAGAAAACAAGGATTCTCCCGACCCTCTTTTGCCTACGGGATTATACTGTAAGAAATAGGATAGCTTAAGTCAAACATCCTTTGCGGAAAAGCACCGCGAGGGTCTCGCCGCAGATCCCGTTCCTTGGATTTTTTCTCCCCGGGCACTTTTTTTCCACCTGTTCATTAAGATCCGGGAATATGCTATGATTCACCTGCGCCAAAATGCGGGGTTTCTTCCATGACGGAAAAGAATATCCGGTTAGAGTATGAGATCTCCTCACGGGACGGTCGGAAGAAAGATTTCCCGATCGAGCTCGATCCCGATTCTCTCGCCTTATTGTTCCCCCCTCCCGCTGTTTACCCGGAATGGACTAAGCTCGGCTGCTGTCAATGCGAAAATTGTCCGCTGTATCCCAAGGACCATCCCTATTGCCCCGTCGCGGTAAGTCTTATCAACATCACGGCGGAATTTTCGAAGAACATCTCTCACGAGGAGGTAACCGTCACGATCCGGACAAAACCCAGGAATTACCAAAGGGATATCTCGCTTCATGACGCCCTGCGGTCCATTTTCGGGATCTATATGACCACAAGCGGATGTCCCATCATGGATAAACTCCGTCCGCTGGTGCTGCTCCATCTGCCGTTCGCTACCATGGCGGAAACGACATACCGTGCGCTTTCCATGTATGCGCTCGCGCAGTTTTTCGTCAAAAGAAAAGGCGGCGAGATCGATTGGGAATTCAAGGGACTGGACAAGATCTACCGGGATGTGGCCGCTGTCAACCGGGCCTTCCATAAACGTCTCAAAAGCGCCGGTCTTTCGGACGCAAGCCTCAACGCCATCGGCAATCTGGACTGCTACGGACAGTTCACGCAAATGGCCCTTGAGCCTGAAAAGCTGAAAAGATTCGAGAAATTATTTTCTGCTTATTTGTAAGTCTCTGTCCCGGCTAGAAGATCTTACGCGTCTATAAAATTCTCTCCCGCACGCCTTCCGCCACGGATCGATCAACTTTCGACGGCTCTTTTTTCCCAAAAAAATCGGTTCCAAGCTTGATCGAGATGCTTCCCTGAGGACCGCGCCGGCAGGATCTAGAGCAGCGTGTTTATTTTCTTCTCGAGGGCAAGAAAAGCTTCTTCCAAATGCTTGGCATGGGCCTGGACCTGAATGCGCATTTCTTTCTCTTGTTTGAGCTCTTCCTCGAGGGCGGTTTTTTCGGTTTCTCTTTCCTTCAAGAGTGCTTCTATTTGTTGGACCGTCTTCGTCAGGTCCTCCGCCACACCGGCGCTCCTGTCCCGTTCGTTCTTTGTTTGGTTGATCACATCATCAAATTCGACGCACCGTTTTCTGAGCCTTTCCAGCTGGGCTTCGGTCTGCGCGGAATGATCGCTCAAGGCTTGCTCAAGACGCCTTCGTTCTTCTTCGAGGCTCGCCTTCTCGGCTTGTAATTCTTCGGAATGTTTGCTCGTGTTCTGAAGCTCTTCCTTCAGTTCAAGGACCCTGGCATTCAGCTTCTCCAATGTCCCGTCCGCTTCTTGGAGACTTTCCCTTAGCCGCGCCTCTTCCGCGACCTTCCCGGCAAGCTCGTTGGCAAGGGCCTTCTTCTCCCCCTGAAGATTCCGCCTCGCCTCTTCTGCCGTCTGTTGTTTGACTTCAAGCTCCTCGATCGCGAGACGGTGCTTTTCCGCTTGTTGCGCCTCATTCGCCTTGATCTCGATCTCCTTCTGCGCGTATCTCGCCTCAAGTCCCTGGATCCTCTCCAACAACCGGACTTCTTCCGTGGCCCTAGCCTCAAGCTCCTTGCTAAAATTCCGCCGTTCACTTTCTAAATGTTTTTTTTCATTCTCAAGCCGAAGCTTCTCTCTTTCAAGATGTCTCCGTTCTTCTTCGAGGCTTTTCTTCTCGGACCAGAGACGCTGCTCTTCATTCTTTGAAAGTTCTTTATCGTTCTCCAACGCCGCGATCACGGAGCTCTTCTTCTCGCTCAGCTTGAGCGCGGCCTCCTTCTCCCCCTCCAACGCTTCTTTCTCGGATCGCAGCACCTCGAAATGCCGATGCGCATTCTGAAGTTCTTCTTTCAATCCAAGAATATGGGCATTCAGCTTCTCCATTGTCCCGCCCGCCTCTTGGAGGCTTGCCCTCAGCCGCGCCTCTTCCGCGACCTTCCCGGCAAGCTCGTTGGCAAGCGCCTTTTTCTCTCCCTCAAGATTCCGCTTCGCCTCTTCTGCCGTCTGCTGTTTTGCCTCGTTCTCCTTCATCGCGAGACGGTGCTTCTCTGCCTGCCGCGCCTCGTTGACCTTGATCTCGATCTCCTTCTGAGCGTATCTCGCCTCGAGTCCCCGGATCCTCTCCAACAGATGGACCTCTTCCGCCGCTCTTGCCTCAAGTTCCTTGCTAAAATTCCGCCGTTCACTTTCTAAACGTTTTTTTTCATTCTCAAACCGAAGCTTCTCCCTTTCCAGATGCTTCTGTTCTTCTTCGAGACTTTTCTTCTCGGCCCAGAAACGCTGCTCTTCGCTCTTTGAAAGCTTTTTGTCGTTCTCCAACGCCGCGATCACGGAGCTCTTCTTCTCGCTCAGCTTGAGCGCGGCCTCCTTCTCCCCTTCCAAATGCGCCTTTTCGGATTGAAGCACCTTGAAATTCCGGTGCGCGTTCTGAAGCTCTTCCTTCAGTTCAAGAATGCGGGCATTCAGCGCCTCCGATGTCCCGCCCGCCTCTTGGAGACTTGCCTTCAGCCGTGCCTCTTCCGCGACTTTCCCGGCAAGTTCGTTGGCAAGAGCCTTTTTCTCTCCTTCGAAATGCCGCTTTGCCTCTTCCGCCATCCGCTGCTTGGCTTCATGATCTTTAATCGCAAGACGGTGCTTCTCCGCCTGTCGCGCCTCGTTCGCCTTGATCGCAAGAAGGTGCTTCTCCTCTTGCTGCACCAGGATCGCTTCGTTCGCCTTCATCGCAAGACGGTGTTTCTCCTCCTGCTGGGCTAAGGCCTCTCCGATCGTCTTGACCTCGGCTTCCTTCTGCGCGTACCTCGCCTCAAGCCCCTTGACCTTCTCCGACAAACGGACTTCTTCCGCGGCTTTCATTTCCAAAGCCTTGGCAAAGCTCCGTTTCTCTTCCTCCAGCCGCTTCTTCTCGTTCTCAAGACGTTCCTTGATCTCCCCTAAAGCCGCCAAAGACGCGGCTTTCTCGGCGTCCGACTTCAGAGCGGCCTGCTTCTCGCCTTCCAGGCGCTCCTTCTCGGACCGCAGCGCCTTGAAGTGTTTGTTCGTGTTCTGGAGCTCTTCTTTCAGTTCAACGATGCGGGCATTCAGCTTCTCCAGTGTCCCGTCCGCCGCCTGGAGACTTGCCTTCAGCCGCGCCTCTTCCGCGACCTTCCCGGCAAGTTCGTTGGCAAGGGCCTTTTTCTCCCCCTCAAGATTCAGTTTCGCCTCAGCCGCCATCCGCTGCTTGGCTTCATGCTCTTTGATCGTAAGACGATATTTCTCTTCCTGTTGCGCGAAGGCCTCTCCGCTCGCCTTGATCTCGGCGTCCCTCTGCGCGTATCTCGTCTCAAGTCCTTGGATCTTCTCTAACAACCGGATTTCTTCCGCGACTTTAGCTTCAAGCTCCTTGCCAAAACTCAGCTTCTCTTCCTCCAACCGCTTCTTCTCGTTCTCAAGGCGTTCCTTGATCTCCCCTAAAGCCGCCAAGGATGCGATCTTCCCGGCGTCCGACTTCAGAGCGGCCCGCTTCTCTCCTTCCAACGCTTCTTTCTCGGACCGCAGCGCCTTGATACGTTTGTTCGAATTCTGAAGCTCTTCCTTCAGTTCAAGAACGCGTACATTCATTTTCTCCCATGTCCCGCTGGCCGCTTGGAGACTTGCCCTCAGCCGCACCTCTTCCGCGACCTTCCCGGCAAGTTCGGAAGCAAGGGCTTTTTTCTCCTTTTCCAGATTTCGCTTCGCCTCTTCCGCCGCCCGTTGCCTGGCTTCATGATCCTTGATCGCAAGACGGTATTTCTCCTCCTGCTGCGCCGCGGCTTCTTCGTTCGCCCGGATCACAAGACGATACTTCTCTTCCTGTTGCGCTAAGGCCTCTCCGCTCGCCTTCATCGCAAGACGGTGTTTCTCCGCTTGCTGCGCCGCAACGGCTTTGGTCTCCTCGATCGCAAGATGATGTTTCTCCGCTTGCTGCGCCGCGGCGGCTTTGGTCTCCTCGATCGCAAGACGGTGTTTCTCTTCCTGCTGCGCTAAGGCCTCTCCGCCCGCCTTGATCTCTGCTTCTTTTTGCGCGCATTTCTTCTCGAGCGCATCGATCTTTTCCAAGAGCCGGGCCTCTTCCGCGACTTTGGCCTCGAGATCCTTGCCAATGCGTATTTTCTCATTCTCAAAGAGTGCTTTCCTTGTTTCAGCCCTGCCCTTTTCCAACTCCGCGATCTTGCTTTCCTGTTCTATGCATTTTTTCTCAAGGGCATTGATCTTCACGAACGCAGCATCGGCCGCCACTCGAAATGCCTTGTTCTGCCTTTCGAGCTCCTGCACGCCTTCACGCGTCAACTTGGCGACTTCAAGAAGCCTGTAATTTTCGGCTTCCAAGCGGCCTATTTTTTCTTCTTCATTCATTCGGACCCGCCCTTTTCTTCTTCCGTTCCCGTATGTCCTTCCGAAAAAGCGACGCACTCACGGAGGATCACAAGATCTTCCGCCGTTTTTTAAAATGCCGTAACGCTTCGCCCCGTATTTTAGCCCCCATAAAACAAAAAAGCCACCCACATCAACTCCCGATAACCGTTCGCGGCCGGTACCCGACGGCCTTTGCGCCCGCAGTCTATCGAATCTTCCCGTCACCCTTGAGTCGCTCCGACCATCGTTCAGATATCTTTTGTTCTATCAGATTTCTGCTCACAATATCTTCGGCGACAAGTTCCGCCAATGCCCGTGAACCGGCCTCTTTAAAATGAACATCGTCGGAAAAATGATCCAGATCTTTGGCAATATGGTTTGCGGCATCGATAAGAAAAACGCCTTCCTCCCGCGCTATTTCTTTTGTTGTTTTGTTAAATAATTCCATCGCGCTCGACAGGGATCCCGGCGAAGCATATTCATAGGATTCGCTTCCTCCCTGAGAAACACGCGCCACGCAAAATGCTTGGCCGAACCAGCTCGCCCGACGCTCCTCCTGGGACATCACGGGTTTACACAGATACGGTTCGGTCATCAAAATCACTTCGGCTTTGTCGAAACGCGCATATCTTGTCAGCAGGGCCAGATGCCTTTTAAACATGTCCAAAGAGCAGTATCTTTCCATCGGGAAGTCGGTTTCTTTTTGCGGCAAACCGTTAGCCACGGGTATGGTGACGCCCACGCGGCTCAAGAGGCCCGAAAGCTTTTCGCCATATATGAGAAAATGAAGGTACAAGAACTGCTCCAGCGTCTGGGGCCTTTTGGCGCCTTCGATCGCGGGTCCATAAAAGTGTGCCCACCGATCATTGTAGGGGCCTATGGCAAACGCCTCCGGAGAGAAAGAACGGTAGAGATCATTGATGCCGTGCATCACAAGGACCAGGTCCGGGTGCCAATCTCTGTAGTAAGTCACATAATTAATGAGCGAATGTTTCGTGGTATACCAGGGCATCCCGGCATTGATGATCTCCACTTTGGCCTGAGGATATTTTTTCTGAAGCGAATTTTGAAGCAGGAACGGCCAGCTTTTTTCCTTGGGTTTATTAAAATCCAGCGTAGTCGAGCCGCCCAGGCATAATATCCTGAACACGCCTTGGGCTTTGTCCATGGAAGCGCGGTCCAGGACCAGCGATGGGATCTGCAGATAGGGATCAAAGGGGTGTTCCTTACAAATCCTTTGATGATAATAAAATTGAGAATAGATGAGGTAGGCGATCAGCAGGGAACCTATCGTGGCCACGATGGATAAAGCGATTTCCTTTCGCCTGTCCTTGCCGGTGATCTTCCGCACAGATTCGGCCCTTCCCTTTTTGATCCCAGAGTTTTTGATTACCCGGGTACTGCAAACGCGCGCAAATTCATCCTAGGACTCTACCTTGAAAATCCCTTGGTTTCCATGAGAAGTTGGAGGCTGTATTCAGGTTCGTATCGGCTACCTCCAAGGATGGGATTAGCATAAATTTAGCATTTTTCACTCAAAATCCCAGAAAAAGAAAAAAGAGATGCCAGAATATTTCTTGCAACTTTTTCGTTTGTTTATAGAAAGGACTGGAGCCTCCGACTGCACGCACCCCATTGAATGACTTACGTCAGGAGAGGTGGAAAAACTCAAGAGGCTGACGCAAGGACCGGCTCAGTTCCCGAGGGCCAGGTCCGGCGATTCCTTCAACATACAAAGAATTTCCGGACCGGTTGAAGTTATTCATCGGTCCCGACCTTCACGGTCAATTCAATGACCGTGCTTGGATACAACCGGTCACCGCATCGATTGATCGGCATCGCTTTTAACCCCGATCGGGGAGCAAGCTCCATCACCTGCGCAATCGCATCCTTCTCCCCTAAATACACCCATGCCTTCCCGCCCCGGTTCAGATGCGATCTCAAACCTTTTATAAGAGAAGTCAATAAGATCCACCCTTCATCAAAATAACCGTAGTCCCGGAACTGCCGGCTTTTCCCCTCATTCCAAGGCGGATCGGAAATGATCAGGTCGAATTTTTCCGTCGGCGCGATCACCGCATACGCTGTGGGGTCCGCCGCTTTCACCAAACGCACTTCGAAAGAATCCTCCCGCCCCATCTTCTTTGCATTGTACCGGGCATTATCAACGGCCCTGGGATTGATATCGGTGGCAACAACCTTTTTTGCGCCACGCTGCAGGGCCATCAGCCCTAAAATTCCGCTTCCCGTCCCGATCTCTAAAACATTATGGGCCCAACTCAGGTCGTTCGCGTCTATGATCCCTCTCATCAGATTGTTTTTTTCCCGCGGCATCCAAACGGAATCGAAAACAGCGATCTGTTTTCCCAATTCGGGAACGTAGAAGAGCCTGGCCCCCTCGACCGCCGTATCCAACCCTCTCTCGTTACGAGGTTGAGAGGCGAAACCCTTCGGGCCAAGCGCGCGGCTGAAGGCCGGAAGGAAAATACATAACACCGCACCGATCACGGCGGCCTTGATGGAAAGACGTTTCAGGGACCTTATCACATTATCCATAGGAATCATATTTTGCCCGGGTTATAATCCAGCATGCCATCGCACTCGAACTGCTTTTCCGTTTCTTTCTGCAAAGAGATCGTCCGCTTTGAATTCGCCCATTCCCAGAACGAAAAATTCCTCACCTTGAAATGTCCTCCCGGAATAAAAACAACCCGCGCCCGCTGGCACTTCCGGGTGGCGACCGCAACACCGGCACGAAAAAAATACGGCCCGACCCTTTTGCGCTACGATAAAAGAAGATCGACCCTCTCCGTCCGGCACGGGAACCTGTATTTCCTCACATTGAATTTAAAAACAAGAAAAGGCACGGTCAAGGTCAGCAAAAGTCCCCGCATTTTCTTCTGGCTTGTCAAAGCTGTCTTCTATGCGATCGGCCTAAAAAAACGCTGCCTGTTCTTCCACGGAGCCACTCTCGCCAAAAACGAACGATGCGCCTATTTGTTCCTCGGCCATTCCGGTATGGGAAAAACAACGTTGTGCCGGCACGCAAAAGAAAAATGGCATGTTTTTTCCGACGAACTCGGCATTATCGTGCCCCGAAAGAACGAATTTTACGCCCATGAGAGCCCTTTCTTCAGGCCTTTTACGTCCCGAAAAGGGCTTTCCTCTGCTTCGATCCAAAAAATATTTATCCTCTCGAAAGGAAAAAAGAGAAATGCCTGGAAAACGATCGGAAAAGAACGCTCGCTGGAACGTCTGATGCCCTATCTGTTCTTCCCTTTCAATGCTCCCGAATTCATCCCGGAACGTCTCGCTACCCTCCGTGCCCTTTCCCAGCATCTCACCATAAAGGATCTCCGCCTTTTTTCCTTTCCAAACTTTCTCCGCGCGCTAGAGCGCGGAGAACCTTAAAAAGATCTCCTCCGGCATAAACAGCCGCAAGCTCGACCCGGGCAAATAGCGGCCGAGGGTTTCCAGGCACCAGGCATGACTTATCCCCTTTGTCCGTCTGCAGTTCATTTTTAATTTTTCTAAATGCATTCTGTAGTCCCAAAATTCATGTTCCCCCGCCGCGGCCCCTTGTACCCCTTTCGCCCAATAGTCGGCCAGGATCACCTCCCACCATCGGATGAAAAGCGTGATTAAACAGATAAATTTTTCCTTTTGAAACTCGGGGGTTTTTCTCGACCAGCGGGGTCTTAATTTAAACGCCATGAAGCTCTTGTAATATTTCCCAAAGCCGCCCAAGGAAAAATAGTCCTTGCGGAACAAATAGTCCGAGAGGCCGGTGATCGCGTGTGAAGTTCCCTGATCTTTCCACGCGAGGGCCAGTCCGGTGCTATGGAACATTTTTGCCAGTTTCCAGTTGAACCACAGAGCCGCATCCTTCCATTCGCTGAGGATACTCCTCAGGATCGCCGCTGAGAACAAACTCCGGATCGATTCAATGAACAGAGGGTAGATCGTTTCCAGCCCATAAGGACCAGGATAACTTTTAACGGATGTCAATAGTCCGGAATCCCCATAGAGGACCTTGGTCCCGCGGAGAAGGCAATTCCTCATGCTGGGCGTGGCTTGGAGAGAGGCTTTCCGGGAGATAAAAAGGGTCGCGATACCTGGTATGCGCCATTGCTTGCTAAAATTGTCCCTGTAAAGCCAGAACCATTTTTTGTTCAGCTTGAAGCTCTTCGGAAGCATCAGCAGAAGGTCCATATCACTGAAATATTGATAGGCCTTATCGTGCGGGGACCAGATCCTTCCCGCTTCGTCACTGGCAAAACTGCCGAAACAACCTAGCAAGTAGTCTGTGCGGGGTGAAAACAGATTATGGAGAGGTGTAAAAAACTTTTTTGCCAGCTCAATCGGTTGATAAGGCATCAATGCACGGGAGACGGCAGGACATACCCGCAAAAAAGGCCGCGAACGGAAGGATTACGAAGCGACAACGCAAATCGTCGCATACCCTACATTCCCTGGACAATCGGGATTACAGCTCAAAACCGGCGCCAAGGACGACAAAACGTAAACCTTCAGCTTGGGTTTCTCGTATTTTATTTTATTTTTTTTCTCTTTTTTCATTCGCCACATCCCCCCGGAAGTGAACTCAATATGTCATTATAATAACAAAGAAGTCTCGAACTGCCCAATATTTCCTTCGTTTCGATATAAGCCAGTCCTCGGCAGTTCCAGCACTCCCGCTGCATCACACAGGCAGAACATCCTTCGGTGTCGGCGATCGATATTTTTTCCGACAAATATTTTTTAAGAGGGTTCTTCAGAATTCTTGAGAGCGGCTGGCGCAAGATATTGCCATAACTCTTGGAAATGAGCGTGCAGGGGACAACGTCTCCGTTCGACCGGACGCATATGGAAGTCGCCCAGGTCCTCCTGCAGAGCCGGGTTTTCTCCTTGAGGCTGAGTTGTTTCAACATTCTTTCGCCCGTTTCGGCATAACGCTGCCGAACAAAATGATCAAGCTTGTCCCTCGATTTTTTTGAAGCCATCAGTCGCAGAGGCGCAAGATCGCCGTCCAGACGAGGCAGCAGCGCGGATGAAAAATTCACTTTGCAACGCAACCGTTTGCCCAGCGCCGCGATGGCCCGGAAAGATGAAACATTCTGCTTCAAAATGATGGCGGACAGATTCACGTTCAAGTGGTTTTTTTTGAGCGCGCGGATCGCTCCAAGCGTTGCCTCAAAGGAACCTTTGCGGCGGGTGATACCGTCATGGATCGCCGCGTTAGGTCCGTAAAGACTTATATCGATTTGCAGGATGGAATACCCGGCTATTTTTTTTGCCATTCCCGGCTTGATCAATGCCCCGTTCGTTTTGAGCCGGATAAAGAAGTTTTTTTGGGTGGCGTACCCGAGAATGTCAAAAAGATCCTTCTGCAGGAATATTTCTCCCCCCGAAAAGCCAACGGACATACAACGCAGTTCGAAGAGCTGGTCAAGAAGATTCCGCAGAACGTCGCGGGAAAGACCGGAATGATGGTGTTGAGGCAAATAGCAGTGAATGCACTTCATCTGGCATCGGGTAAGCAATTCTATCCCGCAGGAAAACAACCGTTTCTCTTCGAAACACTTTTCCTGCAATTGGCCTAGGAACCCAGCGGCATTGGGGAAACGATTCTGCGGGTTTTTGAAATCCCCCCCCATCATCGAATTCAAACTTTCTCGATCAGAGACCATTTAACCAATAGGCGCAAGATCCCCGCGATGTCCTTCGTGACAACGCTTTTGGACCCGTCATATTCCTTCATCATGGCGGTGACCATTTCTTCCATCGTGACAGGCCGTTCGAGCATTGACCAGAGGAAGGTTGCCGTAGCATTTAGATGAAAGCATTTTTCGAACTTCGGATAGAGAACAGCCGTTTCGTTGTCGATCGTCTGCGAAGCGGTTAGCCGATTCCTGACATATTTTTTCATACAAACTCCTTCAAGGGAGTTTCATGGTACCCTTTTCGACGCCGCTTTTCTACCTCTAAAGTGACCCAGCCCCCAAAAACTGAGCCCGTTGTTGCGATAGACTTCTGGAAAAAGAAAGGGGTAAGAAATGGCAAGGAAACTTCAGATAGGCGCTTTTCACCCATGGCGCAGAAAACTCCTAAGAGAAACCGGCAATCGCTGCCAGATTTCAAGAAGCAAGAACAGGATCCGCGTCCTGCTTAAAAAAGCAAGGAAATGCCTCTCGATCCCTAGCCCCCAAATGACATTTTTTCCTCCTCGCTCCACCTTCGTAACAACCCCCAAAATGCTTTTTCGGGGGAACAAACCATCCGGATTGGAGGTACTGTCCCCCTTCATGAGATAACCCTCACGACTTTTTCCGATGATCCTGTGGACAAAAATATTTTTTGTTCGCGGACATCTAAAAACCACCAGCGCCCCGGGGTTGATGTCAGGATCCTTCGCGGAAGAAACCGTGATCGTGTCGCCATCCCTGACAGAAGGTAACATGCTCCATCCTTTCGCCTTGAACCGGAAGGAAGCCTGCCGTCCCAGTACCGTTTCCAACAATCCAAGAAGGTCGGTGGATGAAAGGCTCAACTCATCCGTTTTTAGCAGATCATCTTTGTTTGCAGGATTTTTTGGGAGGGTCATTCCCATTGCAAGCCCATGCCTTCCCCTACAACCGTCCCGGTGGATTGACCTGCCCCGCTTCCAGGAGAGCAACTTTCCCAGACGGGGCACGACTCATTCTCTATTTCCCCGGCTATTTCGAGCCAATCTTGTTCCTCTAAAAGAGCTTTCCACAGGGGGGCATAATAAACAATGCGGATCTTTCGGGGATTTGACACGAGAGAAGCTTGGATATTGGCCAGCACTTTCTCAAGCACCGAAGCGCCGAAGGAATTAAATATAAAAAAAATAGTCCCTTCTTTGGGGTCAAAATCGGCCGCGTCCGCGTGGATGAGTTCAACGGGCGCTCTCCGGGATTTCACCGTTCCAGCATTTTGAAGAGCGGCATCATAAAGTTTTTTGTTTATTTCAACTCCGATCACTTTCTTGAGGGGGTGCGTCGCCACAAAAAAAACGGCCCGCCCCTTTCCGCAACCCAAATCGACAAAAACATCCTCTCCTGCCGGGCACAAAAAGCGCAGCATCTTTTCGAGCCTCCCGTAATAAGTCGGTCGGTAGGGCAATTCGCTCCCGGGTTCATAGGCGGTAATCGTTCCGTCTTCCTTTGTCTCGATCCCGATTTTTCTATCAAGGTAGGCCACCTTCACTTGGGCCAACCACATTCGAAAAAGCCGCGAGAGATCCTGGATCCGATCGCATCGCTCCGCTGAGCACATCATAGGTTTTTAACCTGCCCCACTTAGTTGTACCGGCAAGTATAAAAGAGTAGCTGCCGATGGGACCACCTCAACTGTACTGATTCCGGTGCCGGAGGACGACAGCCCGGAGAGCTATGCGGCCTGATCATGTTGGAACCGATCCTCCAGCGTTCGATCTGAATTTGCGGCATAAAGACCCCCCATGAGTCGGGGTATTCCACTATGATTTTGTCCACCGGCAGTTTGATCTTGGGACCATGCTCCCTGCCATTTCAAATAACCCCCAGCCTGACGGGGATGACCTCCACACTTAAGGAACCGTTCGCATGGAGGGAAACAGTGATGGAATGATGGAGCTTCCGCGCGGGCGGCAATAATTCGTGGATCATGGCAGCCCCGCCGCCTGCGGTGATCGTGACCGGATAGCCGTTGATCTCATATTCGTGGAACCCATGGATGTGACCGCAGAAGAGATGACGGACCTTTTCCCGGTGCGGATCCAAAACAGCTTTGAGCTTTTCCCATTCCTCTCTTTTTAAACTTTTCCGGGAAACATCCGTCGGGGGCGGAATATGCATAAGTACGATGAATGTTTTGTCCGGGTATGTTTCCAGTTTGTTTTTTAAAAGTTCGAGATCGCTTTCAAGAAAGTGGCCCGTGGCATCGCATAGAAAAAAACAAACATGATGGTCCAGGACCAGGGCATAAGAGCTGAACCCAAAGAATCCGGAGTAGCTGGAAAGTTCGTGGTTCCCGCGCGTGGCAAAGATCGGGGCTTGGACGCGGGCGTTACAGAAATCGATCATCTCACGCAATTCCTCTTTTGAATCCGTGAAGGCAAGGTCCCCCAGGAAGAAAAAAAGGTCTGCCTCCCGGCGCAGGATCTGATCGAGGATCTTGTTGCTGTCGTCGGAGAAACGGGTGCACCCCGGGTCCCCCAACATCACGATCTTGGTAATGCCGGACAGGCAGATCTCCGGCGCACCGACTTTTTGGAAACCCGCCTTCTTAAGCTGCGTCATCCGGTCCGCCTCATAGCTTTACTTCGATAAAGAGCATACGCAAGAGATCTGTGGCGCTTTCTCCGCCTTTTTGAGAAAGGAGGAGCATTCTTCAGAGACCACGATCCCCCAATGAGGAGTTTTTCGCCAAACCCTCAGGATATAGTTCAAGACGGGTAATTATACTCCCGCAGGAAGAGACTGGCTAGGTGGGCCCCAAATTGCCCGGTTGTATCAAAATTAGCAAAATTCTAGCAAAGCAATCCGGATTCTTAGATGGGGAAAAAAGCTGAGAAGCGCGAGCCCCGGCCAAAGATGCTTTGGCATGTGGCGTGCCCCCCATGGGCTTCCATGATGTGTTTGACGATGGCAAGACCCAACCCAGTCCCCCCGAGTTCCTTCGAGCGCACTTTATCTGCGCGAAAGAATCGTTCAAAAACACGTCGCTGGGCTTCTTCGGAAATACCGATCCCCGTATCCTCGATCGTGATCGTCACGCCCTCCGGCTTTTGATCTGCAAACAGGACTATCTTGCCTTTTGGTTTGTTGAATTTGACCGCGTTATCGATAAGGTTCACGAACACCTGATGAATTTTGTCTCCGTCACCGGGCACGATAAGAGATTTTTCTGAGATGCGGTTTTCAACCGTAAGCTGATTCATTTTGATCGGGACTTCGAATTGTTCCAGAATGACTGCCAGTTTAGGGACGAGATTGATCCGGTCTCTTTTCATAACCGTTATTTTCTGTTCGATCGCGCCCAGCGTTAAAATGTCTTCCACCAAACGGCCTAACCGGTCTGTCTCTTCGGCAATGATCTTCAGAAACCGCTCACTTGCAAACGGGTCTTTTGAGGCGCCGCCTAAAAGAGTTTCAATGAATCCCTTGATCGCCGTGAGCGGCGTGCGAAGTTCATGGGAAACATTGGTCACGAATTCTTTACGGACATTTTCGAGCCGCCGGAGTTCGGTCATATCATGAAAAACAAGAATGCCGCGAATGTCGCGGGCATGTTCTCCCAGGATCACCACGCTCAATCGAAGGGTTTTTTTTGTTTCTTCGGATATTTGGATCTCTCCGGAGCCGCTTTGCCGACCCTCCAGCGCCCGGTCCACGATCCTTTCGATTTGAGGATGTCTCGTGATCTCTATCAGACCTTCGCCTTGAGCGGTGAGCGCGTCATGCCCAAAGATTTTTTCCGCGATCGGATTCATGATCACAATCCGTTTATGCCGGTCAATGGCGATCACCCCTTCGGTCATATGGTTCAAAATAACGGAGATCTTGCCCTTTTCGCTTTCGAGATCTTCGATCCGGGAACGAAGAGTCGCGGCCATTTGATTCATCGTGTTCGCGAGCATCTTAAGCTCATCCTTACCTTCGATGAGAATCTTCTCGGACCAATCGCCGCGAGCATAACGCTCAGCGACGGAGGTAATGCGGCGGATACGTTTCGTAAGATGATTGCTGAAAAGAAAGCCGGCCATAAGAACGATCAGAATGCCAAGTGATGCTATGAGCGCAACAGGCCGTCTAATGGAAGCTAAGATCTCATCGACGCGCGCGACCGGCATTGCCGTACGCACCACGCCCAGGACTCTTGCGTTTTCCAGAATGGGAATAGCGACATAAAGCATCCGGGTTCCCAACGTCATACTATAGCGGATGCTCATGCCCGGTTCTTTTTTCAAAGCAGCCGCGACCTCAGGCCGTTGCGCGTGATTTTCCATCGTAGAAAGTTTCTCCAGGCTTTCACTCGAATCAGCCAGCACCGCCCCTTGGGGATCGATGATCGTGACACGAATATCTGTTCCCACAGCGATTTTTTCTATTTGTTCTTGAAGGCGTTTGCTATTCCCCAACAAAGGCGCCGCCAGTTCCCGGACAAGAATGGATTGACGGACCAGGGAGTTCTGAAGCTGAAGGAGATCACGCTTCTGGAGGAAATGAGAAAGCGTCCAGTCATTTATGAGCAGAACAAGGATGAAAATAATGCCGTACAGCACAAGAAGCCGTTTGGCAAAACCGATCTTTGGAAATTCCAATTTTATTCTCCATCGAAACGGTAGCCGACACTTTTGACGGTGACGATCCGCTCCGCTTCCTTTCCGATCTTTTTTCGAAGTTGCCCGATGTGCATGTCGACGGTCCTCGTTTCGATGTTTGAAGAATTCTCATAACCCCAAACTTTCGATAAAAGGATCTCACGGGTAAGCACCCGCCCCTTGGAGCTCATAAGGATACCCAAGAGTTCGAACTCTTTGGCTGTGACTTCCACAGGTTTTCCTTTTAAACGAAGTTCGTGCTTCGTGATATCGAGCTCGATGGTCCCGGACCGTAAAATTTCTTCGGCAGGTTTTTCCATGGAACGTCTGAGAACGGCCTTGATCCGGGCCATGAGTTCCCTTGGACTAAAAGGCTTGGTCATGTAATCATCCGCGCCGAGCTCAAGCCCGATCACTTTGTCAGATTCTGCGCCCTTAGCCGTGAGCATGATGATGGGTGTGAAGCGCGTTTTTGTGTTCAGCTTGAGGGTCTTGCATATCTCAAGGCCGTTCATTTCCGGGAGCATGAGATCAAGGAGCACAAGCGTTGGTTTTTCTTTCAACGCTTTTTCAAGACCTGCGAGACCTGTGACTGCAGTGAGAACACGGAAGCCTTCCTGCTCGAGGTTGTATTTTACAAGCTCGACGATGTTCTTATCGTCTTCAATGAAGAGGACTGTTTCTTTCGCCATAAGGTTTTTCAGGCGGACATTTTACCACAACAAGATGAAAAGCCGGTTACGTCGTCTCAAAATGGTGCCGGACTTCTTTGCCTTGTTTCAAGTAGACCGTATCTTCCGCAATGTTGTTTGCAAGATCAGCAATACGTTCAAGATTACGGCTGATCATCACATAGCACAGGGCGCGGCGAACGGAAGAAGGATCTTTTTCCATAAGCCCGGCCATGTCCTGGTAGATCTTATCGTTATAATCATCAATCTTATCGTCGCTTTGAAGCACCTTCCGCGCAAGCTCCACATTTTCGTTCATGAAACAATCGAGCGCGTCCCGGACCATCTTCTGCGTGGCTTGCGCCATGTCCGCGATCGGAATGTCCAGCTTAAGCGGCGGCTGGCTGAAAAGGTATTGGCTTTTCTCCGCGATATTGACCGCATGATCTCCCATCCGCTCAAGGTCCGTATTGATCTTAAGGATCATCGTAAGAAGCCGGAGATCTCCGGCCATGGGCTGGACCAGCGCGAACATGGCGTGGCCCTTTTCGTCGATCTCGATCTCGAGCTGGTTGATGGTCTTCTCATCCTCAAAGACGCCCTTCATGTGATCTTCAGAACGCTCCGAAAGTGCTTCGAACGCTTTTTCAATCGCTCCTTCGACCAATAATCCCATCTGGAACAATTTCTGTTTGAGCGTTTTTAATTCTTCAGCAAAATGTCTTTCCATGGTCGTTTCCTTTCGTTGAAATTATAGCGTTACAGGCCTCTGACGACACCGAGTGTTTTAGGCGCGTCATCCGTACCGTCCGGTGATGTATTCTTCCGTTTTCATTTCTTTAGGGTTGGTAAAGACCTTCCGGGTCTCGCCGTATTCCACCAGTTTTCCCAAAAGCATGAAGCCGGTCCGGTCCGAGACCCGAGCCGCCTGCTGCATGTTGTGCGTGACGATCACGATGGTGTAATTTCTTTTGAGCTCGAACATCAGTTCTTCGATCCGCTGGGTCGCTACAGGGTCGAGGGCCGAGCAGGGCTCGTCCATCAACACGACCTCGGGCGTCACGGCCACAAGCCGCGCGATGCAGAGACGCTGCTGCTGTTCAAGCGAGAGATTGAGCGCGAAATGATCCAGCTTGTCTTTGAGGACTTCCCAAAGCTCAACACGTTTAAGGGATCTTTCCACGATGTCTTCAAGCTCCGCTTTACTTTTGTTCCCGTGCGTCCGGGGTCCATAGGCGACATTATCGAAGATTGAGAGCGGGAACGGATTCGGACGCTGAAAGACCATGCCGACCTTTTTGCGGAGCAGGACAAGGTCCGTTTGTTTCTCATAGATGTTTTCGCCATCGATCAAGACCTCCCCGGTGATGCGGACCCCGTCGATCAGATCGTTCATGCGGTTGAGCGTCCTGAGCAGCGTGGATTTTCCGCAACCCGATGGGCCAATCAGGGCCGTGATCATCTTTTCCTCGATGGAAAGATCGACATGGATGAGCGCCTGGAAATGCCCGTAGAAAAGATTGAGAGCCTTGGTTTCAATCTTGTTCATGGCATCACCCGAACCTTCCGGTCAGATAATCATCGGTCCGCTTATCTTGGGGTGCGGTAAAAATCCGGTCGGTCTCATTGATCTCGACAAGCTCCCCCATCAGGAAGAAAGCGACCCGGTCTCCCACGCGCGCGGCTTGTTTCACGTTGTTGGTGACAAGGATCTGCGTGTAACGGCTCTTGAGCTCACGCATCGCGTCTTCCACTTTCGCCGTGGAGATAGGATCCAGCCCCGAACACGGCTCGTCATAAAGGATCACTTCCGGTTCTACGGCCAGCGTCCTCGCAATACACAGGCGCTGCTGCTGGCCTCCGGAAAGTTTCATGCCCGAAGAGGATAGACGGTCTTTGACCTCGTCCCACAAAAAAGCGGCCTTAAGGCTTTTTTCCACGATCTCAGCGAGATTCTTCTTGTCCCGAATGCCGTGGCGCCTTGGACCATAGGCGACATTGTCAAAGATCGACATCGGAAGCGGTATCGGAAGCGCAAAGACCATGGTCACTTTTTTGCGGACTTCTTCGGCGTCCATTTCCCGGTTGATATCTTTGCCGTTCAAAAAGATCGACCCCTTCATCTTGCATGCGAGATCCAGATCATTCAGCCGGTTGAGGGCGCGCAAAAACGAGGTCTTCCCGCTGTTCGACGGACCGATCACCCCGAGGATCTCCTTGTCCATCACTGAAAAATTCACGTCCTTAAGAGCGGGAGCGCCCCCGTAATCAATGTTCAGATCCTTGACAACGATCTTCGGCTCTACCATTGCTTTCTACTCCGGATATGAGAACGGACAATGATCGCCACAAGATTAAGAAAAAACACCATGCCCACCAGCACCAGCGCCGTTCCATATTGGAGCGCAGGCCTCACGTTGGGGACCTGGGTCGACAGCACGTACAGATGATAAGGAAGCGCCATGCATTGATCGAAGATCGACTGGGGAAGCCTGGGCAGATAAAAGGCCGCCACCGTAAAAAGGATCGGGGCTGTCTCCCCGGCTGTCCGGCTGACGCCCAGTATCGACCCTGTCAGAATACCGGGAAGGGCATTCGGAAGCACGACGCATCGGATCGTTTCCCATTTACTGACACCCAAGGCGAGGCTCGCTTCCCGGAAAGACCGCGGAACGCTCATAAGAGCTTCTTTTGAAGATGTGATGATCACGGGCAGTTCCATGATCGCAAGCGTGAGCGACCCCGCAAGGATCGAAGACCCGAAATGAAAAAAGATCACAAAAAGACCTAAGCCGAAAAGTCCGTAGACCACGGAGGGAACGCCTGCCAGGTTCACGATGGCGATCTCGATCATCCGCGTCCACCAGTTCTTCTTGGCATATTCCACAAGATAGACCGCCGTGAGAATCCCGAGAGGAAGCGCAACGCTGATCGCGCCCGCCACAAGACATAACGTCCCGATGATCGCGGGGAAAATGCCGCCGGCCCGCATCCCCATCCGCGGCATTTCCTTCAAAAATTGCCAGCTGATCGCGGGCCATCCCCTTTGGACAAGGATCGCCAGGATAAGGATGACCGGAACGATCACGGTCACCGCGGCCAAACCGAGCAATGCAAAAGCTATCTTTTGTTTTATCTGAGGTTTGAGTTTCATCTGATTTTTCTATGGCGCGCCATGTCAGAAAGAAAATTTATGAGAAACGTGATCCCGAAAAGGACCAAGCCTATGGCGAACAGCGAGAAATAATGTTCGCTTCCGCGCACGGTCTCGCCCATTTCAGCAGCGATGGTGGCCGTCATGGTCCTGACGGGGGCCAGGATCGTCTTTGGCATCACCGAAGCGTTTCCGGTGAGCATCATGACCGCCATGGTCTCGCCGATCACGCGCCCGATCCCGAGCATGATGGCCGCCACGATCCCGGAAGACGCCGCGGGAATAATGACCCGGTAGATCGTCTGCCAATGGGTCGCTCCCAGCGCGAGCGATCCTTCCTTATAGGTCCTCGGAACCGAAGTAATCGCATCTTCCATAATGCTCACCATGGTGGGAATGGCCATGAAAGCCAGCGCAATGGACCCTGTTACCGCGGTCAGCCCGGTGGGAAGATGAAACAGGTTTTTGACAACAGGCCCGAGCAGGGTCATCCCGATAAAGCCGATCACAATGCTCGGAATGGCCGCCAGAAGTTCGACACCGGCTTTCAAAGTCTCGCGCATCCAGCGAGGCGCGATCTCACCGATGAAAATGGCGCAGGCTATCCCGAGGGGAACGGAAATGACCGTGGCGCCGAGCGTCACGACTAAGGAGCCGAGGAAAAGCGGCAGGATCCCGAATTGGGGAGGTTCGGCAAGCGGGCTCCAGATCTTCCCGAAAAGGAAATCTTGGATCGCGATCGTTCTGAAGAGCGTAAGCCCGTCTTTCGCCAAGAAAACAAAGATCAGAATAACAAAGAGGATGCACGCAAAGCCATTCAGAAGAATGGCCTTCTCAATGATCGCTTCGCGGAACTTTCTCAAAAAAATGGGCTCCTTATCAAATTCTCAGGGGACAGACGTCAAGTGACTGCCTGTCCCCCAAGAAATACTTTAAACCTTACCTATGGGCAATTCGAGATCTACTCCTTATTCAGCGGGACAAAACCCATTTCTTCCACGATCTTCTGCCCCTTTTCGCTTAAGGCGAAATCAAGGAACGCTTTGATCTCTCCCTTGGGTTTGAAACCGGTGTACATATAGAGGAAGCGCCAGACCGGATAGGTATGATCCGTCGCGGTGTCCTTGGAAGGCAGGACAAAGGGGGTTCCATGCTTCGCTGCGATCGCGATAGTTTTGACCTTCGGAGTAACGTAACCGAGACCGTCGTAACCGATCGCGCTTTCGCTTGTTGAGGTCTCATTGATGATCGCCTCGGAGGACGGCAGCATCAGGACCGACGGCGCGAACTGCTCCGGCCCCTTCTCATGCCCTTTCCTCAGCACTTGCTCCAGAAAATACATATGCGTTCCGGAATTTCTTTCGCGCGAGAGGACCAGGATCTTCTGGTCCTTCCCCCCGACTTCGTTCCAGTTGGTGATCTTGCCCGTAAAAATACCGGAGAGTTGATCGATCGTCAGTTCTTTGACGGGATTCGCCGGATTCACGATCACCGCGAGCGCGTCGATCGCGACCTTGAATTCTTCCGGATAGTACCCGGCTTTCTGAGCGTCCTCGAGCTCCTTTTTTTTGATCTTACGGCTCGAATTGGCGATGTCGGTCGTCCCGTTGATCAAGGCCGCGATCCCGGTACCGGAACCGCCTCCCGTAACGGCAATACTCGCCTCGGGATGTTCTCCCATAAACGCCTCGGCCCACGCCTGGCTCACATTGACGATCGTGTCCGACCCCTTGATCTGGATCATCCTGTCCTTTGCATGGACCGGCAAGATCCCCATACAAAAAATACCGGATGCCACTACCGCCACTTGAAACAACCGATCGGTCTTCATCGCAACCCTCCTCTTTCTCTTTGATAATGAGCTCTATTCTACAAGAGCCCGGTTCTTATGGATGTAAAATCCGTGTAAACTTCTGTCCCGGCTTTGGAACTAGAACTTGTACGTCATATCGATCTGGAACCGGCGAACGGACTGATCGGGTTGCATCCCATTAGTCGTGGTCGCCCTCTGAGTGATCGGCCGTACGAGGTAGCACGCGCCGTTCAAGGTCAGATAATCCGTAAGGTTGTACCCTAACTTGATAACGTTCCCCTCTTTATTGGTGCCTCCGTAGTTATAACCGCCGAAATCGCTATCGTTAAAAGCGCCCACGACAGAGTTCGCGCCGATCCACTTGTACTGATAGCTGGCTTGCCAGTCGCCTTTCTTCACGAGTTTCCCGAGCGTGAGACCTAACGACCAGGCATCCTGGCCTCCCTGCATGGAGTTATTTTGGGTCGCGACAGAAAGCCCGGATGTATTGCTCATGTTATGAGCGAATTCCGCGAACGGCTTCACGGGGATCCCGTAAGGATAAAAATTCAATTCCTGATAGAAACTCAGGATGTTGAAATTCCTGGCCGATAAGGTGTTCGCATCGTAACTGGGATTCCCATTGGCCTGGCTTACGCCGTCAATGTACCAATTCGCCGTGTTGGCATAGTTCTGGTAGTTGTAGACCGAGATCGCGAAAAGAGCATCCACGGGTCTTTCCAGGCCCGGGATATAGAACACGGGATTCAACCCGGACTGATAAGCGAATAGGTTCCCGTCTTTAGTTCCGGTGGTCCCCGATTCCTTAAGAACGAACTGACCGGTCGTCAGGTAACCCTTGAGATCGAAGTTCTCGGTATCCAGAAGCTTGGCGTCGATCTTTTCATAGATCCCTTCCGGTTTCAGGTCCCGGTCCCAGATCATATCCGTCGATCCTTTTTCAAAGGGATTGTTGAATTTACCGGCGGTGACCTCCAGGCCCGAAATGCTCAAGCCGTCTTCGGTATCGACCTTCGCCCATTCGGGTGTATAGGTCGCGTAAGCTTTTTCGATCCAGATATTCTTGAAGTTAAAATTATTGTTCAAAGACTGATTCGTCGAAACCGGGTCCGTGTTGTAACCATTGGCGCCCAGTTTTTCGCCGCTCGCCATCGAAAAACCGATCTTCATCTCATCGTTGAACTTTTTCTCGAAGCCGTAGCGCAGCCGGAAACGGAAACGGTTCCTGTTCGGTTCGGATGTCGTGGCCGCGGTATTGCCGTTCAAGTGGAACGCTTCATATCTCAAACGGAGATCGCCGCTGAACTTGAGGTCCTTGAGCCACTTGTCCGCTCCACCTGTCGCATCACCCAAACGCTGCTTGAACTCCGCTTCACTCATGGGAGGGGTTGCTTCCACGAAGCTGGGTGCTATTTGGATGCTAGCGCCACGGCCCTTGAGTTCCTGAAGTTCCGCTTTCTGAGCGGTGACCGTCGTTTGAAGATCGGTCATCTGCTTCTGCAAGGCCTGGATCAACGTCACAAGGTCCGCGTCCTGTGCCATCACCGGCGTGGTGAAAAAAATCGAAAGGACAAAATAAAAAAGTGTTACGCCCGCTGTTTTTTGGCTCATACCATTTCCTCCTGAGTTCCGATAGATCTTGTTTTGGGATCTTTAACTTCTGAGGAAATGATAAAAGAGGCGTGTCAGGTTCGTATGATGGGAGGGTAAATAAATCGCAAAGAAAAAGGGGCCGCAACTATGAAAGTCGCAACCCCTTGAGAGATAACGGAAAAAGAATCGGGGCGAGAGGATTTGGCGCCCTTCACTTCGTTACGGGTCGGCCACCCGCACTTGCAAATCTGACATCAGTCAGTTTTTCCGGCAAGTGCTCCCTTCAAATCTTTCGTCCACCTCCCCAGAAACTGAAGAAGCCCAGAGCGTTTGCTCTGAGCTTCTTCTGTGCGACCTGAGACATAGGTTACACCTTATACCGGAGACATGGGTAACACTTTTTTGGAATAATGGCATAGCGGAGGTGGACTATGTCATGGAAAGAGAGTGTTA
>Ga0074199_1000288_pt1 | contig 93202 bp, 81 predicted proteins | sample EPASupsiteSAE347_FD_64528 | JGI IMG/M metagenome (GOLD analysis project Ga0074199, IMG submission 64528) | Bioremediated contaminated groundwater from EPA Superfund site, New Mexico - Sample SAE3-47 | ecosystem: Environmental > Aquatic > Deep subsurface > Groundwater > Contaminated ...
CTCGCCGTGCCTTCCGTGCTTCCGCATCCATAACTTTTCTCCTGGTTTATCAGCACGCTTCATGCGCGCTGACGTCGCCAGAAAATATCGCACACACCACGAAAATATGAAACACGGGTTCACTGGGGGCTTACGGAGCAGCCAGTGAAAACCTTTATGAACCGGCCTTCTGGCAAAAGACATTTGAAAGTCTTGAACAGGTGGTGGGAGTTAAAAGCAGCGGAATTCTGACCGGCCCGAACGGAGTGGGAAAACGCCGGATGATACAGGCGCTTATCGAACGCCTGCCGGAAAAGAATTACCGTCCCATCCTGCTCAGCCACGCCACGCTAAGCAGCGGGGATATTGCGCGTTACCTGTGCCGCAGCCAGGGATTGCCGGTCGCGCAGCGCCGCAGCGACAACGTGTTGGCCTTGCGTCAATACTGGCGCCAACTGCCTCCGGTCTGGCCCGTAGTGATTTATGAGGAAGCGCAAAACCTCTCGACCCTCGCCTTGGAGGAAATACGCCTCTTGACCTGCGACCGCCAGGATACCCAGCCGCCCTTCAGTCTCATCCTGACCGGAGACGATTCCCTCCTTCCGCGCCTTCAGATGGGCGTTAATCGCCCCCTGCTTTCGCGCCTGGGGTTCGGACTGGAAATATCCGCCTGGCCGCCTGAAGAACTCGTTGCCTATATTGCCGAACGTTTAAGAGAGGTTGGCATTCACGATGCCGTCCTCGAACCCCAAACCCAGAATATGCTCGTCCAGTTGGCCGGCGGCCGGCCCCGCGCGCTCAATCATCTCGCCCAACGAGCCTTCGAGGAAGCCGCCGCTCAAAATTCCAGACTCGTTAAACCAGTTCACCTTCAATCTGCTCTCGCCAAAATACCGTGGATGTTGTCATGCCACAGCAGATCCGCCGGCGGAAAAGCGGTGGACGGTCGTCTGCAGGGAGGATAGGGCAACGTGTCGGGGATCACGACCTGAGCGCCCGCAGACTGTCACGCCATCTTGGCCAGACAGACTCGGGACGGGCGGGAAAGCCCGCCCGTCCCCTCTGACGACCTTCCGCCGCCTCAATCCAAATCCTCACCTCATTTATCTCGCCAATTATGCCATCATTTATCCCGGCGAATGACAGAATGGGCCAAACAAGGAGGTATATTTTCCGCAAGTGCATCAGCCTGGGCGGCGAATGCAGACGGACTTTACCTGTTTATGTTTGCCATGCAACGTCGCATTCACAATCGCATCGCGTTTTGCCAGATCGTACAGCGGCTTTCGTCCTCGCCCATCGCGAATTTCCCAAACCGCACTGATGCCCTCCTTGCGTATCCGCTGCCGCCATAGTTCCACCGTGTGCCGATTCACGGCCTCTTCAAACGCGATATCCTGGTCAGTCTGACCACGCCCCGCTGCCAACGCCAACCGACATCGCAATGCCACCTGTTGCGGTGTCCCTTGGGCCGATTCCTACCGCGCAAATTGCAGGCATTCCTCTGCACTCAAATTCACGGCCATTGCTGTTCTGCTCATGCCAAACAACATAGTAAATCCTGAGTTATATGTCTAGCTATTTCGGGGACACTACACTAGCACCAGCAACATTTTTAGAAATAATACAATTTGTAATAAGGACACCGAGATACACCCCACCACCCCTGTTTGTGGCCGTGTTAAGCGTAATAGTGCAATTGCGGTTCGTGCCGCCGCCATAAACTCCCCCGCCATCACCGGCATACCCATTGCTGATTGTAAACCCATCCAAAACAGCGGCGTCCTGGCCGGACATGTTAAAACATCTGTTGGTAACCGGCTTACCAGGATAATTATTACCGTCCACGATCGTAACATCGCGCCCGTGAACGCTCTGAATCGTCAGTGCAGTTATGCTTACCTGATTTGTCAGGTAATACGTGCCGTTCGACACCACAACCAATCGTTCAGCGGTCCTGGTCATGGCATAATTTACCACATCAATGATGTTTGATCCCGCTGTAGTCCAGCTGGTGTATGGCGGCGCACCGACTCCATTGGTGGCAACATAATGCGTATCAGCCCAAGCTGTAATACTTAACATAATACAGCATACAGATAAAATATAGCTTTTCATGTGTGTTGCTTAATTCTCCTGTTGATCTTTTTTATACCATTTTCTTCTCTCCGCACAATATCAATATCATTTTCACCGGATATGCACCACGACCACATCCTGATCGGGAACGGTTACGGTCATCTCGGCGGGTTTGTTGGTTCTGATGTCCGTGCCGAAAACCGCGGCCGTTTGGCCGGATTTTACGTCCTTGTTCCGCAGTATGACCGTGAGCGGTTTCTCACCCTCATTAAAAAGCAATACCAAGCGCTCGTCACCACGCTTCAAGACGAGGACGTTCGGGTAATCCAGCTTGTCACATGCCGCAAGGTTGTCGTCTCGCTCACCATCATGGAACAGGTCCTCATATTCGGCCAGAATCCTGGTCGCCTCCCCGATCCAATATAACATGCCGCCAGAACGTTCAACAGAAGTGCATAAATCCACGCCCAGTCCCCGCGCCGCGATACAGCGCAAAATCCCGCGCTTCTGCAGTTTGGGGTCATCATAGATTTTGTTTTCCTTCAGACGTTCCAGCGGCCGGTTTGTTCCGCAAAACATATAATCAACGCTTGACCCCGCGAACTCCTGCGCCATGGTTTGCGAGCGGTTCAGGCCAACCTTGTCACGGAACATTGCCATGAAATCGTCCAGTGGTTTCTGATACGAAACAGTGGCCGTATCGCCGCCCGGAGGATATGAAAAGGCGAGGTCAATGTTGCCTTTCATCGCGGGCCATAGGTTTTCGCTGAGGTTTCCCCCTGCGTAAAGCATGTAAGATTTGCCCAGTTCATTCGCCGCCTGTTTGACGATGCCGGCCACCTTGCCGTCAAGTCCGAAGCGGAAAGTTTTCCATTGCTCTTTGTAATTCTTGAAGATCGCGGCATCCGAAAGGTCCGCATCCGCCGGCAGGTTGGCAAACTTGCGGAACTCGGCTTTGCAACGGTCACAGAAACACCAGCGCCCCCGGATTACCCAAGGAGTCTCCTCCCAGTCGCTCCAGATAATGGATGCTCCGGAAAGACGACGACTCAACAACCGGTCCGCATCCGTCTTTTTAACCAACGCCAGAAAGTCCGCGCGCCCTTCGTTTATGACATAGGATGGGCAGTATTGGCCGCGTTCTTCCCAGGATGTGCAATCCTCAAAGTAACGCGCACGCGCGGACGGATGATCATTGAGCCAGCGATGACCGAGATTGTCCACCCCTACCCCAAGGCCATACCATGGATAACTGGCACATAAGATAATGCGCCCCCCCGCTTTCAAGACTCTATCGGCCGTATTTGTTGGTTGTAGGTCATTGAAAATCCAGACATTGAAGCCGGCCTGGAAAGACTGGCGCATGTGCTGTTCATAATGTTCCGGTGAAAGCCGCGCGCTACCCCATGGCTCGGCACAAAACTGGGAAATCATGATTTTTTTCAGGAGCCGGCCGTTGATCGGAGGCAGAATACGCACGGGAATTTTCTGTTCAAGCTCGGTGAAATTTCCCTTGGCAACCCGCCGATAGTACCAAACCGTGGAACGCTCCGCTTTACCGCCATTATTTGCCCGCCATTTTCGAAAGAGACGATAATACCACGCCGTGGAGCGTTCCACGCCGGACCATTTTTCAAGAAACAGGGGCAGAAGCTGGCCGGTGATACGGTCCGGCCCCACGTTTGTCTTTAGCTCTGAAATCCGATAGCTGGTGTACGGCCGGCCACCGTGTTCCGTTGCCTCCACGGCAATCCCCTCCGGACATACATGTACATTGTTATTCCAGCGTCTGTCACCTCTCTCCTTGTGCATGATATCCAGCAGGCGGAATTCCGTCGGGACGTCCAGGATGAATTCATAATTCTCCAGTGCGAATGGGAAGTGCGAATAGAGCATCAGGCACGGGTTTTCCATAGCGCCCTCGGAAATGCCCCATTCCTTGATAAGCGGGTGAATACAACGGTCCGGGCCGTCATGTCCCCGGTTCCAGAGCACCACCTGGCGAAGAATAATCCGTTGAGTTCCGTTTGTCGCCCACATGAAGTTCTGCGCGTCGGATACAGCCATCGGCCATCCGTTGTCATCAAATGAGCGGCCGGTCCACGCCGGATTCTCATTTGTCGAAACGCGCCACCGCATGTCTGTCCACGGATCACCGGCAACACGCGCCTTCACGCCGGGATTCGGTCCCTGTGCCTGGGCATCAACACCGATAACGTTGAGCCCTTCCGAAATCCGCACCGATAAAGGCTTGCCCGGAGTCAGCGCCACGTTTTCGCCGTTTATGACCAGCTTGGCCGAGGCGTCGCGCGCCTGAACGTCAATGCAGACATCCTTGACTAAAAACTTTTGCGTTGACCACAGCGCCGGCAATTGCGACGTCTCGGAAATCAAATAAGCCGTGTCTGATACGCTTGTGCCGCCAAAACGTTCAGGATACGTTTTAGCTTCCAATCCTGTTATCCGATCGTTAATTCCGGCCGCCTTCATGCCGGTTTCGCGTAGTTCTTTCAGGCTTAAATCAGCCTTGCCTTTAACCTCTTTTGCAAGTTCCCGCAATTCTTTTAGAAGACCGCTTTTATCGCCGGCCAGGGCATCCGCCACGGTCAATCCTTTTATTTTTTTAATCAATCCTTCCAATTCGCGCAGGGCCAGCGCTTGATACGATCCGAAAACAATCCACGCGCTGTTCTGCAAATTATGAAACCCGCCGTCCCCCCCAATCTCCGGCCAGGCGCTGTTTTCACCTTTTACCTTTTCTCCCCGGCAGAAATGTCCCCGGAAAATCATCCCGTCCTCTGCCTTGATCCCCAGCCAGGCGAACGGAATCGCCATTTCCACGGACCACACATTGCTTCCGACAAAGGCCTTCGCCGTCCAGTCGCCTTCCTTGCCGGAAAGGTCATCCCACCGGGCGCCAATTGAATTTGCCATAAATTGACGATAATCCACCGTGGTTTCTCCCGTGGCGATAAAAAATTCCACGTCATCGTCTTCCCATATATTGCCGTTCCTTTTGTTGATCGTTGCCTTTAGCTTTTTTATCTGCGATTCATGACAACGAAAACCCACGTAAAGATTCGCGTCATCGCGCATAACAAACGCCTCGGTCCGTTCCGTTGCCGCATTGGTTGATCCACCCACCAGCATAAATGCGCCGGACTTAGCTCCGGACGCCCATTCCTCATCCTTGACTTGTCCGTCCAGTTCCGGCGGCTTGGCCGCCTTGGGGATAAGCAACGTTGACGCGTCCGCATAACCGTTTAGCGCCGAGAGTAAACATATCATCCATGTCACAAAAATTTTATTTAATGTTTTCATCCCTGGTGTTTCTTCATTCATTTTTCATACGTGAATTTCAGTCCGGAAACAATATACCAGCCGGCGGTTATGCCGCCGCCTTTATCCGGAGTCATATTTTTCAGTTCAACGGTATTGTTGCCTTTTACCAGCAACCCCGCTGGAATTTCAAAAGACGACCATTTCCACTCATTCTTAAGGAACGGAACTTTCCCCTTGTAGATTGGCTTGCCGTTAACCAGTATTTCCATCAGCGCAATTTCCTTCTTATCGTTGTCCAGTCCTTCCACTTCAATCCGCGTTGGCAAATGGTCGTTGGTGTCGAGCGTGAGGCTGGCGTTGACGGACGCCTTTCCCGAGTGGTCCTGCCGGAGACATAGCAAGTCGGATCTTGATGGACATTTATTGCCGTAACTAAACATATATTGTCCGCCGGACAGTCCCCGCAACGGCATGTTCCATCCGTTTGCAATGGGCTCCTGTTGACTTTGCCCCCAAGGGCCGGAACAGACAACCGTGGTTTTTCCCAGCGGTGTTTTAACCGATACCTGAAAGCGTCCTTCCGGATCGGAAGGCGGTTCAAAGGCAACAAACGAAGCAGTCGGGACTTTTCCACGCGGATGCGGATAGAGGAGCGTGGCAAAAGAGATCAATCCCTGCCCCCGCTGCTTCACGCACAAAGCCGGGCGGAACTGTTTCTTATTGTATTGCGCAATTTCAGCCTTCTGCAGACAGATATTTTCAGCTCCCGCCGATATCAGCAGAAGATTCGCCGTCCGGCATTGGTTGTCCCGACCCAACGTAGCGTGGGGTTGCCCGAAATGCCACCATTGCTGGAAGGCGTGCGGCTGATCGGATACGAGCAGATCCAATACCAGCCAGAACGTGGCATTTACGAATATCACCTCGCGCAGATGCTTGACGCCGGGCCATTGCCGGCTAAGACCCGCGGCGTAGGTGAAATTATCGCCATGATTTGCATGGACAGCGCAACGCCTTTGCCGGCTAAGATCCGCGGCAGAAGAGAAACTCTCGCCGGTTTTCCATCCAACCAACAGTGGGTGGGGGGTAGTATCCTGGGATTGCTCGTCCACGGTCACGGTATTATGCCGCCAGGTTTTGCCGTATTCCTCGTGAGCAGAAGCGAAGTACCCGTAACAACCGCTATCCACCAGCAAGTCCTGTCCAAAGGCCCATAGAATTATCTGGAGCGAGTCCAGGTGGGAATGGCAACCCCCATACGGCGCGACATCGAAAAAAAGAAAACGCTTCGTGTCTTGCCAGAAATCGCGCATGATGGCATGCCCGCTGTTCCGGAATATCATGCAGGGCTCATCCGGCGCCCGACCTTCCTTTCCGCCGGTGGCGGCAAAAAGGAGGGTCGGATCGTCAAACTCCCGAACACCGCGTATGATCAACGGACGAGTATTTATCGGGCGAGAGGAGTCGCCGACCGGAAGCATCATGCCGTCCGGCTTGGCAGTAAAGGCGAAAAAGCGATAGGTTTGCCTGAGCCGTTCCAAGTAAGCCGCGTTGAAAGGCGCGGCGAATCCACATTGACGAGCAAGAATCAATGGGGTAATGAAAGAATTAAGAATCCCGCTATGATAATTGGGACAAAACTCCACATGTGCGCCGTCCGGAAGCACCTGCCGGCGGATTTCACGATCCAAACGCCGGTATCCCTCCCTGCGCCAGTTGGAGGCTTGTTTGAACTCCGGGAAACAGACGCCGATGCGAACCAAGCCTTCACTTTCGAATAGAAGCCAGTTCCCGCCCCCAGCGGCATGTTCCATCAGGAAGTTCATGTTGCGCCGAAGCGCGGAAAGAAAGAGCAGTAAAATCCCGGGGGTAAAGGAAGGCGACTTGATCATGGCGGGAACCAAAGAACCCCAGATGATCGCGCGAGCAGCGGCGTTTAACGTGCTCCAGGCGAAAAAGCGGTAACTCCACGGTCGTATTGGATTACGAGATACCCAATCTACCAATTGGCTCACCCACGCTTTAACATACCGCTCCCGCCGAGTGTCGCAATAGGCCTTGCTCAAAATTGCCCAGGAAAGATGCCGATGCAGAGAAGTGGGCCATTCAATGTCGCAAAACGGATCGGCATTCCAATCTATGGATGGCCCCAGATAATAAGGGGGATTGCCTAAAAAAGTGAATATTTGCCGGCAAACAAGGTCGGCATCTTGATCTGTCTTCATTTGCGTCATTTGCGATTCCGCTTCAGACGGAAATGTCCTTCTACTGAAATACGTATGCACCTCCCGCTTCTGCCGGTTCACTGGCGCCCGCGGATCAATGCCCATCTCCTTCAAATTTAACTGCGCCAAAGCCTGCCTTTCATCCCCCCACAGATTTTCCCACCAGTCGAGATGGAGCTTGAGCCATTCTTCCAGCCCGCGACACGCCGCTTCCATGCCCGGTGTCCGCCGACGGCGCAGTTCATTCCAGGTGGTCAGGCGACATGTAAATTCATGCCGGGCTTCCGGTGACAAATACATTCCAGCGCGATCCCGCAAGGCTTCCCAACGTTGATTGATACTCATTAAATCATCCTCCAGTTTCAGTGTCATCCCATAACGTTAATTTTTTGAAATAAGGATTACGTTTTTCCAAGAAAAACGTAATTTCTTCTAAAAGTTCAGTTCCGATTTTTTTGGATTATATATATGCCGAACGCCTCCTTTCAACAAGTGGCTGTCCCACAGTCCTGCCTACCGCAAACAAGGGACACCTATAATTTCCGGGAAATACGCCTGTTCCGGACATCCGCAGATTCGGCCGGGTGGTTTGGCTGTCCCATAGGATTTCAGCAAATCATCCAGGTAAAAGTAACGCCACAACACGGCCCGCAGAACGGTGAAGAGCCGCGTAAAGCTGTGCGCCCAGGAGGAGAGATGGGCGAGGTAACGCAAAAGCAAATGCACCAACAGGCCAATCCACATCTGCCAGCGGACGGCATTGGCGCTATGGCCGAGAAAGTCGGCCAATTGCAGGGTCTGTTTGATTTCCTTGAAAAATGTTTCGATATCCCATCTGCTCCGATAAAGTTCAGCCACTGTCCATGCGCTCCAAGCCAGATGATTGGTCAAAAAAACCACTTTCTCGTCTTTACCGTCAATCTCGACCATGGCCACAATCCGGCGCAGCCGGAGCGGATAAGCCTGCCGCGACAGATATACTGTCAGCTCAATTACTTCATCCTTCAAAATGCGGGGATTATCCGAGGTTTGCAGACGCTCAACCGCTTTATAGCGCAGGTTATCCTTGGCGCGGCTTACCCAATATGCTCCGCGTTCCGTCAATTCGCGCAAGTGGCCAAAGTCCAGATAAGCCTTGTCAAATATGACGATTTCGCCGTCTTGCAATCCGGCGCACACGTCGCGCGCCTTGCCGGCATCGTGAAATTTTGCCGTGTCTATGACCGCACATTCCGGCAGAAAACTTTGCAGATTAAGCCGCAAATGGAACTTGGCCGCCGCTTTGCGGCGGCGGTGCTTCGCCCAGTCCAGACAATTTGCCACCAGTTGAATCGTGGTCGAATCAACCGCGTAAATCGCCTTATGAAACCTCCGCAAATACCCCTTGCGTATTTTGCCGTCTGCAAATTTCGGTCTCAACTTCATCAGGTAATCCATCATCTCCCAATACAACGCTTCCGCCATCTTCGCATCCCGCACTTTGTTGGCATGGCTCAGATTATTCCGGCTTGGCGGCGTAGCACCCCGCATAGTGGCCAACGCGCCACGATTCATCCGCAATGCATCGCAAACATCGTTCAGGCCAATGGCGTGTGTCAAATGCGCATAAACCAAGGCCACGACATGACTCCACGGCGTGAAGGTGCGGCTCTTTTCCTCAACGCCGTGTTTTTTCGCCAGTTTATTCACAAGATGTCCCGGAATAAGATTGCAAACTTGCTTGAACATAGTGTATTTCTTCATCGCTGGAATGCTCCTTTCTTTGAATTTCCTTGGCCGTCATTATTTCATGACTGCCGGATCATTCCAGCTTTTTCTTTTCCTATGGGACGTTAATGTATAAAATTTATTCATTTTATGTCTTAAAAAGCGGCATAATTTCCGATCGCTTTTTCTTTCAGACCAACATTGCTTCTCAAATATTTTCACAGAAGATAGAATTAATAGCCCCTTCTCGGCTATTGAACAAGCAACTCCCTGCCAGGTTCAAACACGCCGCTCACCCAGGCAATATTGCTTTCCGGATACCACTGATAATCCATTTCGTTACCGGCATACATAATAATCGGCCGGGATGGACAGAATATTTTCCAGTTCACGCGCGCTTTCCCGGCAACTTCAAGCATCAGCCTTTTCCCATTTGCCTCAACGCGTTTCAAGGAAGCCCCGGGCGCGGACAAAAGGGTCGGCGTCTTAAAGGGCGATTCGCTCCTTTCTATCAGGAGCTTGTGCGGCCGGCGGTCATTGAGGAACGCCAACGGCACTTTCATGCTTCCTTTAAGAGAGTTGCCGTCAATGGAAAAACTTTTTACGAAGCGTCCCTTTCCTTTCAGGATGATGTTCCAGTTACCCTCTCGGAACTTGAATCCGTCAACGCTCATTTCACCCTGTGCCTCACAAGGAACGTATTGGAAGCCTCCGGAGTCGCATTGCAGTCCCAGCAGGCATTCGAAAACACCACTGTATAGAGCGCGCGTGCCGAAAGCCTGCCAACTGGCCCTTTGACTGATGTCGCCTTCGCAGCCTACGAGGTTATGCGTCTCGCGGGCTGTTTTATATGTTTTAAACAACCCTAGGTAGACCTTCATCATGCGGTCTATTTCATCACCCAGGCCGGCCGATCGGGCCATGCGCATCTCATGCGCGATATGCTGGAACATTATACAGGTGTGCCACATTTCGTCAGCCCGGTCCCAATAGGGCACCGCGCTGCGACCGGCCGGATGGTATAACTCATAGGCCTGAAACTCAGCCAACTCGCGCATCCGGGGATACAGAAGATATTCCCCGTAAGGATAATCCATGCCGAGCGTCATTACGTTGTGATAAACGGGTATCACTTTCCTGGTTTTCGCCTCAATCGAAATATACAAATAGCCGACGTCCGGATTGAAAAAGACATCAAGATAGTTTTTTTCCATCCGCCTTGCGATTTCACCCGCTTTTCCAGCCGTGTCTTCATCGCCGGCAATGAACGCCATGTTTTCCATCGCCCGGCAGGCGCCATACCACCACCCGTTCCTGTCCGGACACCACACCTCGCCGAGTTGCTCCACTTCCTTCGGATCATCCACCGAATATCCCAGGCCGGAAATAAAACCTTCTTCTTTTGATGCGCGGGACAGGGTGGCAAGAAAAAATTCCTTCAACAACGGATACATCTCATCCATAAACGAACGATTGCCGGAAACATTGACCGCATCTTCAATGGTATTGATGAGGTGGATGGTCACGCCATCCAGCAATTTCATCTGTTTCATCGGAAGGGTCGCGTGATACCGCAGCATTTTTTCAGCAATATCCCAATCTCCCATCAAGGTAAATGCCTTGGCCGGCCAAATCTGGTCCCAGCCGTCAAAGAAAGCATAGCTGTACATATTGGCCTTCATGCAGGCGTCGCGTTCATCCTCAACAATGATCATTGACCTTAAAAAGGCCGGCGCGGTCCGGCTCAATGCGTGAATTTCCGGATACGGGCCGGATTTTAATTCAGGCGCTTTTTGCGAATATTGACCGTTCTTTTTGATTTTGTCCGAAATCATTTTGTCGGCGTGCCGCAGAATACGTCCGGCCCGTTCCCCGGCTTCGGCGCGCGATTCGGCCACAACAATGCATGCCTTCAACTCCTTGCCTCGGCCCCATGGCGCAACAAGCAGATACCGGTATTTTGTGTCAATAATCTTCAATTCGCGGTCAGCGGTAATAAACACGACCGCGCCTTTTTTTCCATACGGAAAATTCATCACCCCTTCCATCACAAACGCGTTGGCGTCGTTATCAAACCCGAGGAAATCCCATTTCTGCTCAAAATATCCGTGGTCATGAAACGGAAAGCCGTTGTTCATATCCCCCAAGTAGTTGGCAAGCTGATTTTTCACGGAACTGGTTTTGCCCTGGAAAATATGATTTTTATCCATGCAAATCACAAAATCACGCCGGGTCGGAAAATGATTGCTGAAAGAAAACAACACATTGCGTCCGTCTATGACCATATCATAGGAAGTCTTGTGCCCGAATCTTTCAGATCTGCTTCGAAACCCGAACGGATAAAGCTCAACAAAATCGGGACAATGAAAAAAGTTGCGCCCCTTGCGGCCGTTTGGCTGCACGTTGGTGGAAATGAACTGCACGGCCGGACCGTAATTCGGCCGCTTCCCGCACTGATTGCCCTTTTTCTTGAAAATGATCGGCGTTGGGTGGAGGTCAGGATAGAATTTCCCTTCATATTTTAACACATCAATGCATCTCAGATTATTGATGCCGCCGTTTCTTTCCACGGTTGTCGCGAGTTCGCCGCCGGTAAAGCAGTAATACTCGTCCGGAAACCCATTATTCAAAACGAAACCGCCTGATCGGACTTCAATGGCCTGTTCTTTTTTCATCGTATCTCCATGTCAATATATCAATGTTATCCCGTCATCAGATCATTCGCGCTCCACCCGCACGCCGTCTATGTGGACAATCGTGTCCGGATTCTTTACATGGTACGTCGGGTGTTCAAACCGCTCGCCGAGCACTTCTATGCGCAAAGAATGACGCCCCGCCGCAAAAAATTCTTTGCGATAAATGCAAATTCCCCAGATGTCGTCCGCGGAATAGGTATCCACAATATCCGGGGCGGCGCCGTCTATGCTTACCGCCGCCTTGCCGCAATCCGGGCCAAGCTTGGTGAACAAGAGCACGGTTTTTCCTTCAAAAACCAGATCCGCCGTTGCCCCCGTTTGGTTGCTATAAGAGAGCGTGCCGGCATGGGCGGGCAGTACTCCTGTCTGATGCTTACAGTCTCCATTGTACGTAAATCCTTGGCCGGGGGCGTCGTCAAAGACCTGGGCCGGTTTTCTCCCGGAATCTTTGGTCGCAGACTTGTCGGAAACATTACCGGCGCCATCCACCGTGCGCACCTCATATTTGGCGGCCAGGTCGGCGCCCGCGGAGTGGTCAAAATAAAACGTGCCTTTTGCCACCTTGTCAAGGAACAGCCCATTCCGGAATATTTCGTAGCAGGAAACCCAATTGTTGTCCGAGCCCGGTTTCCATGTAAGTTCCACTCCCGGGTAACCCATGTTTTCCCCGGACTTCTTTGATACCTCGCCGGGCGGCCCAGGCGGCTCCGTATCCAGTTTGCTTCCCGGATGCAAGGGCAGGTTCAGATAGATCAACTCGCCGGGAAGCATCTTTTCCAAACGTATCCCCGATTCCATCAGACCGGCGCCTTTGCGTTCCTCGCTTGACCGGGACTCATGGAACGACACAAAATATGTTTCGTCCGGGAGCAATCCTTTCGGCTTGATGGTTACAGGACCGGGCGCGGTGCGTGTTGGGATGATGATTCCGCGCATACGGTCCCTGCTTAATCTTTGGAAATACATCCTGGGATCGTCCCCAGTGATGAGCGGGCGATAGACCTTGACCCACCGGCCCGCAACTCCCTTACTATGGAGATATTTGTGGATGTCAATAAGTTCCCGTATCCCTTCCAGTTTGGCAGAATCCCATGTGTCTTGATCCAGAAACAAGGTCTGGCACAAGAAACCACGCCATTTGGTTTTGTCGTATGAGAACTGCAGCATGTGCGAGGTCTTGTCCGTGGGAAATAGCAAGGATATGTAATAATTTTGCAGGCTAGAATCATACGAATCAGTGTCAAACACTGCCGAATACCGTAAGAGATCATAACCTGCGTATGTGCTGAGGCCGTTCAAAGAACAATTGGGGTGCTTGTTAAGAAAGTCCCTGATTATCTGACGGAACCCTTGGTCCTGTGCCAGTAAGGGAGTGTCGTCGCCACTGCGCGGAGCCGTACAGAAGCTGTCGTGGCGCCACATAAAGTCGCCCCGGCGTTCCACAAACATATCAAGTTGTCCTTTTATAAACTTCACCACTTCCGGCTTTGACATATCAAGGCAAGGCCCACAATCGTTGCTCAACAGCCAATCGGGGTGTTCGCGCGCGACGCGCGATCTCTTATCCACTGTGTTGGGAAAGCTGTAGATGAGTTGTTTCATGTTATATTTGCGCAGGTAATTACCGGTTGCTCGAAAATCGGGACCATTTCAATCTCCCGCGCAATCCCACCATCCCCAGTCCCGGTGATAGACGTTCGCGCCACAGTAGCGCATCAGATCGGCGGCGCGAAAGACCTTGCGGAAGGTGCTCTCCTGATCCGCTCCGCCGCCCAACCAGCTATGGATTGCCGGACACTTTCCCTTGATGGGATCGGACCAATATCCGGTGCCATTGGCCCAATTTCCCAACATACGGATTACCGGAAACCACCCGTCACGTGTATAGTCCCACAAATAACGGTATTGCCAATCCAGGCACTCGTTGCCGGCGTTATCAATATCCTCGCGGTAAAGTCCAATGAAAGCCTTCGGGGTAACGAACGAATCCCCGGCCGCAAGTGTCTGCTTATGACCGGCAACCCGTAGTTCAACCTTGATTGCTCCATCAGATTCAGGCATAAAACATGAACTCCAGTGGCCAAAGTAGTCCCAACTGATGAACATGCCGTCCTTTGTTTGCCTGTTGTAAAGCGCATACCAGGGATAATAGCTTATCGTGCTGGGCTTTGGGCCATAACCGGAATTCTTGTTGTTGCCGATATTGCAGATTGATCCTGAGATGCGGATATGTCCCGGTTTCATTGCCGTCCATGCCAACGCGGCATCCATTCCGGCCTTTGGACATTGTTTGCCGGCCCCGATAAACAGATGTTTATCCAGACCGATTTTTTCTTCAAGTTGCCTTTGCCACTGCTGATCCTGGGCGCAATAGGCAAGATCCACAAATTTACCATTGCTGCCACGGCCCTGATACCGCCACCCGTTCATTCCCTGTTTATCCGAGAACTCCCGGGAGGCCGTGTGCGACTCGCCGTCGTCGTAGAAAATCGTGGGATCAATATCCGTGGTATCATACCGGTCATTCTGGTTTGCGTTAACCAGGAACACCAGCTTGTCGCCGGCCTTTACGCCGGCACTTGCGTCAATAGCCGCGGTTGTAAGCGCGTTTGACACATGTTGCCATCCGTTTGCCGGCCAGACTTGGGTATCGTTCAGGAGAATCTTCACGTTGACGCCGTCTCCCGGAAACCCATCATATCCGCGGATTCCGTCATGTGGAAATGGCGCATAGGAATCAAACCTGATCGTCTTTCCGGCATTCAGGCTTTCCGTCACGAGTTGAAAATTACCGCCAAAACTTGATCCGCCGGTCATCCAATGGAAGTCAACCGAGGGTAGGGAGTGTAAATCACCAATCTTAGGGCTCGTTAAAAAATAACATGGAGTATTATTATACATTGGGAGTGATGGTGTAGTTCCAATCACCATGAAAATCATGCGGCGATAGTCGGAGTTGTTGCATTTGTTCATCGGACACTTTTACTGCCTTTGGATAATGATGGGTGTCGAGAACACAATGTACTTTCAACCCGGTACTGTTTCGCGTATTGGCAATCATATTGACTATGGCGGCGCGAGTATAAAGTGGTTTGCCGCGCCAGTTTTGTGTTATAAACGAGAAAAGACGATGCTCGATTTTGTTCCATTTGCTTGTGCCGGGCGGAAAATGACATACATGAATCATCAATCCGGTTTTATTGGCAAACCGTTGGATCTCGTGCTTCCACAATCGGACGCGCGATCCATTGCTGCCGCCACTATCGGCTTTAATCAGCAGGGAAGAGGCGCTGGGATAAGCCTTCTTTCCAACCTCAAAAAAGCGTGAACTGATGTCATGAATCGCCATTTTAACCTTGTTTTATATGATCAAAAGGCAGATTTTGATACTTGCACAATAACCTACCTTTTAGTGAGGTTATTGTGCAGACGTTATTTTTCGACTTTTTATGACTTAAGCTATGCACAAAGGCCTGCAAATATTGCATATTTCGTTCGACGAGCCGCATCTGACCCACTTCGGCGGAATGATGTTGATTCAGCGTTTTTGCAAACGACTGCGTTTGCGGTGGCGACTGCAACAGGCTATCAGAACACCATGGAAACAAGGTGCCTACCAAAATACCGATCTGATTTTGGCGCTGTTGTTTGTCATTATCGCCGGATTGCGGCGTCTGAACAAAACCGATGTGCTTCAATACAACGGCACGTTTCTGGCGTTGCTCGGTTTGAAAACATTTCCGGATCAGACGACACTGCGTCGTTTTCTGAAGCGTCTGCCACCGGCGCTGATTCGCCAGATCGTACGCGTGCACAACCGACTGCGGCGCGATTTGTTCGCTATGCCCCGTCCGACCAGCAGTTTGATTTTCGATATAGACTCGGTGGTATTGACGCTTTATGGCAAACAACAGGGAGCGCGCATCGGATACAATCCCAAGAAACGCGGACGGCGTTCTTATCATCCTTTGTTGTGTTTCGAGGCCACGCGCCAGGAATTCTGGCACGGTTCGTTGCGCCCCGGAGATGCCGCAAGCAATTCTGGCGTGATCTTTTTTTTGAAAAGATGTCTTGCGAAAGTTCCGCCGACTATTGCTCGCTCGCGAATTCGCATTCGGGCCGACTCCGGATACTTTTCCGGAAAACTCGTCAATTACCTCGAAAAACAGGGGCTGGGCTACGCTATCGTGGCGCGCGAATATCGCGGCATAAAGCAGCACGCGCAATCGGCAAGTTTCCGAAAACTGCATTTCGGTTGGGAAGTCGGCGAGTTTCTTTATACTCCTACGCGTTGGAAAACGCCGCGCCGGTTCGTCGTTATCCGGCGTCCGGTAGCCGACGACCCGGAAGAAGCCAAGCAGTTGAAACTGTTCACCTTCAAAAAATATGCTTACTCGGTTATAGTTACCAATCTGAAATTGGAGCCTTGGCGAGTGTGGCGATTTTACAGTCCACGCGCCACAATCGAAAAGAATATCCGCGAACTGCTCTACGATTTGCCGATGGGAAAAATTCCGACTGGCGACTGGGGCGCCAACGTGGCGTTCTTTCAGATGGGATTGTTGGCCTTCAATATTGCGCATTGGTTCAAGCGCCTCTGCCTGCCGCCGGAATATTTGCATGCCACGCTGGAAACGCTGCGCGCCGATCTGCTGGTTGTGCCGGCACGACTGACACGCCAAGCCGGACGCAACGTTTTGCATCTGCCGCAGGATTATCATCAGCGCAAGCTGTTCGCGGAGGCCTTGCAAAAAATCAACCGCCTGAAAATTCAAAAACGCAAAAAAAGCTGAATTTGCAAATGACATGTTTTCCAAAAATGCTTATTTCTTAAGAAATTTCAACAAAATGCGCCAATTTTTCCTGAATTGGTGCATTTTTCAGGTTTTACGATTGCCTTGCAGGCTGTAATCGGCCTCAGCCAACAATCGGGCAACGGTTACATAACTCAAGTTGTATCCTTGGTATCTCAATTCCTTCGCCAAGTTGCGCGTACTCTTACAGGTCCATCGCAGCGGCGATTCCGGATCGCCACGGGTTGTCGGCTCGACCAACAACTCCAGCCTAGACAGAATATCCGGTGTCAGCGCTTCCGTCCGCTTCCGTCCGCCACCTGCATGTCGTACTCGTTCCGAAGGAAGCGGATGTCGCTCGCGCAATTCTCGCCCCGCTTTTGCCAAAGTCGTTGGAGATATTCCTGTGGCACGCACAACGGCCGTAAAACCGCCGCGCCGGGCCAGTTCCACAAGCGTCATTCTTTTTTTCCGTTCGCCATGAATTGCCTTAACTAGAACGTTCTAGTGCTGATAAAAATCAATATACCACGCCTTTGCGGAAAGGCAATAAAAAAATGATTTTTTTGACCCCTCGGCGTTGCCACCAGAAGACGATCGCATCGGCCGCAAAGGCCCGACACACACCGTCCCTTCATTACGCTGCGTGTCATAGAGGCTATAGGGCAGCGCAATCCCACGGCATCGGTGAGAAAATCGTGGTCATTGACCGGGATCGGCTCTTGCACACAGCAACGGCCAGGATTTTTGAACTGATCAACTCCCGCCTCTCGGAGTTCACACTGACAACGGGATTTTCCGCCTGATCCATCCGCTCCCGTTGTTGCGCAATGTAAAGCAATTGCCGACTGCGGTTGCGGCGGCTGGGCGGATTTTTGATTCCCGATTCGATGCGCTTGACATTAACCCGTAACGAGAAGTCCATTTGCTTGAGCAGCCAACCGGCCGTACCCGCGCTCACAGGGATTCCTTTCCGCCTCAATTCACGGGCAATCTTACGCGTTGTCCGGCGGGTCCATTTCGATCCGCTCATCGGGTTTCCGGCGGTGTCATGCCGGAGGAGCTCCTTGATTTGGCGGAGGATAGCGGGCGTTTTTTCCCACCGCCTTGCGTTCCTCCCGCCGGGCGATTTCCTCCGGCACGCTCAATCCGTCATCCAGCGGCTTGTTATCTGCTTCCTCGGCCTTGGCCGTCAGCGCACGGACTTCCTTTTCCAGTTCCGCAATCATCCGCTGGGCATAGTCATAACTGACCGCCGCATGCTTGCTCGCGTTGGCTGCGATCTTGCTCCCGTCCACGCTGATTCCGCCCACCTTCTTCAACACCTTTGTCTGCCCCGCATATGCCAATACCTTCACAAAGCATTCTTCAAACAGCGCCCGGTTTTCCCGCCGAAACGTGCAGATCGTGTCGTGATCCGGATGATGGCTGCCCCCGCATATATATCGCACCGCCACATCGCTATGCGTCGCCATCTCGATCCCACGAGAAGAAAATCGCCCTGTCGCATGGCAGTAAATCAGCAATCCCAGCATCATCCCGGGCGGATACTACTGTTCGCTGCCGGGCCCACGCACATTTACCCAAAACCATCAAGGTTCAGGCCATCCACCGATTCCAATACAAAATGCACGATGTGGTCTTCCGGCAGCCAGTCTCTCATGTCTACGGGCAACAACATCGGCGTTTGTCTATCTATCATTACGTATTTTGTGCTCATGACTCCAAAATCTATCACCTTTTTCTCTTTTCGCCACTTCGTGTTATGAAAAATTCGCGTTCTAAGCCCGACAGGCTGCTAGCAAAAACGAACTTTTCGCCAGGCGCCATGACAAACGGTTTTATCCCGGACGGCAGTTTTTTCGCCTCCCCCAGAAATTTTGCCGGATCGCCGCCGTGTTCCACGAACATCCAGAAATGCGCCGGAATTATTACTTTTGGTTTAACTAGTTCAGCCAAGCGGCAGGCTTCAGCGCCGTTCATGTTCCCGAAAGCGCCGTTGATCGGCGCGATCATAATGTCAACGTTTGAATTCAACGAGGCAATTATCTTTTCCGGCGTATAAGCCGTGTCCCCGGCATTATAAATTTTTACGCCGTCATAATCAAGCAAAAGCCCAATCGCATCCGGCGCCAGATCGCCGTGATCGGCATAAACCGCCTTCAATTTTATCCCTGAAATTTCCTTCTCCTGGCCACGTTTCAGTATGCTGTAATTTCCGTCTTGTATGCAGAATTTACGATATGTTTCCTCGCAATCCGGAGCTCCAACAAAATGTATACGCTTGTTTCCGGCAATGACTTTCAATGTGTCGGGATCCAGATGGTCCGCGTGGTTGTGCGTTGAAACGAAAAGGTCAGCACACACCTCCTCCGGCCGGATGACCGTCGGAATCATGCGCTTGAATCCGAAAAGGCGGAAACAACTGTCGCTCAGGTAAGCATCCAGGAAAAGCGTTTTGCCGTTCGAGAATTTAAGATAAACCCCGGCCTGTCCAAGAAAAAACAATGCGATGCTTCCTGATAAAACCTCGGTTATCTCGATGGTTTCCGTAATTTTCATTTTCAAATGCGCTTACCAAGCTTCCGATAATAATAGAGCGCGCATGAACGCGGCTTGGCCAATTCAACTTTGAAATTTGAAAGTTCGCGCCCATTTACACTCTTCGTGCCGCCCTTGAATTTTTCAAGTTCATAATCGCTATCGGGGGCAATATCCTGAAGATTAAGAACCATTCCAGCGACATCGGATTCCGGCCGGCGGAATGCGACAAAAAAGCCCTCCTTGCGTTTTGGACAATGGCACTGATAGGCATAGTTGTTTTTCTGATTTTCGGGATGTTCGGCGAGAGGATAAAAATCACTGTAAAAATATTCCATCATGCGTTTCGCGTTATCGGTAATTTCGCGAAACCAGTCGTAGTCAAAACCACCCTTGAAGTCATAATAAACGGAAACACCGGAAGCCACACCGCTGAAAAAGGCATAATCGTCGCCCGGAAGCACCGTCACTCCGCCGGCATGCAGCGGGACCCATTGCGTCAGATAATGGATTTCGGTATGGTTGACCTCACTGCAATCAAACCAGGGACGCCCCAACAGGTCGGCGCGCCAGAGACAGATGCTGCGCGACATTGTCTCGAAATCGATGCGCCGGCCGCCGCTGGCGCAGTTGTCTATGAACATATCCGGGAAACGTTCGCGCAGCGCGTCCCAGAACTCGTAGAGTCCGGCCACGTATTTTGCCTCGGAAATGCCCTGGCGGTCTTCGGCGTCGTTTTCCGCCCAATAGGGAACCGTGTTAAAATTGAAATCCTGGCGATAATAATCAATGCCCTCTTCGCGCACCAGCCTTGAAACGGTTTCCACGGCCCAATCGCGGGCTTCCTTTTTGCCAAGATTCAAAAGAAGATTTTTCTGGTCGGCCTTTGTGTTCAGGAGCCAGTCCGGATGTTCGACCGCAACCGGCGTACCGGGCATGACGCGCTCTATCTCCACCCAGAGAAGAAATGTTTTGCCGAGCGCATGGACCGCATCGGCAATGGGACGCAATCCCTCGGGATGCGGCACACGGTTCACGCGCCAGTCTCCGACCGTGGTCGCCCAGTCGCTCTTCTCATATTCACTGGGACTAGCCCACCTGTCAGGACCATACCAGCCGGCATCGATCCAAAAAACGTCATAATTTATGTTTTCCTTTTTGCACGTTTGAATGATTTCCAACGCGCCCTTTGTCGGCAAGCCTCCCCAGGTAGTCATGGAGAAGGGCGTTTTGATCAACTCTCCCCCGGCATCATGCGGGCTGTGATGCTTCAGGATAAATTGACGAAACTGATTCTGCCCATCCCGCACGGACATGTTGTCGCGATAATGCAGGAATATCGAGGGCTGCCGGATTGTCTCGCCGGGCATCAGGCGGAAATGCGTTTTCATCATCCCGGCGTTGACGGAAAACAAATTATCGTTCAAATTGAAATCAGCCCGCCATGTGCCGGACCATCCTACCCCGACATTGAAGCCGCATTGTTCAGAAAAATCCATCCCGAAAAAAGGCAACCAGGCAGCGGACGAACGCCCTTCGTCAGTGTCAATAACAAGAGTGTTGTCCGGGTATCTCGTACGCAAACTGAATGGCTGGTCCACAAAGTCATCACGCTTGTTCTTGGAGCCATAGGAGCGGCGAATTTGCACCTCAACGAGCGGATATGATTCCGAATTCTGCCTGGAAATCTTCCTCTCCAGGGACAAAGATTTGAAGTCCTCGACAATGCCGCTGGGGCTGCCGCCGACATTTATAAGTTCAGGCAGCCACTCCACAACCGGAAAATCCCGGAAAACCTTGACCGTAAGCATCAATTGCAGCAGCCCGTCCGGCGAAATATACAGCGAACGATAAATGTCACAGCATTCCGAACTTGAATTTTTTTCGGTCTTTTGTTTCCACGAATTTGGCACGAACGGAATACCGTCATATTTGAAGGATGGACCCAGTGTTTCCGGCATGGACTTTGTTTCTTTCTCCGTCCCTGTCGCTTTTGAACCGTGAGCTTCCGCATCCAAACCAAACACTGAACCCGCATATTCCGCAAAAAATTCCGTCGTTTTACCGCTCATGATATATCCTCGATTAATTTCCTTCGATGATTATTTTAATTTTCATTTCACTTTGTTGTTTCATATCATGCATGATTTGCAGCACATTCTCAAGCAGATGCCTTTCGGTTATCAATGAGGAAAAATCCGCCAGGCCAAGATCCATCAATTTTAATACCAGCGGATACATGCCTTGACTGCCGGCCACCGCCCTGATAGTTACGTCGTTAATTATAAATCGGTCAAGATCAATCCCATCCGCCGGCCGATCGTAAAACGCCACGCAGGAAATCACGCCGCCGGGCTTGATTATCTGCAAGGCTTCCTTGAATAGTTCCGTGGAACCGGATGCTTCGATTATCCGGTCAATCCCGTACTCCCCGGAATATTCACGCGCTTTTTCAGCCAGGTTATCCCTGGTCGTGTTTATGGCCGCATCCGCGCCGAGCGCAAGCGCCGCTTTCAATTTAAAATCCTTTCTGGCGGCGATAATGACTTTTCCCGCGCCGGATAATTTCGCCATTTTTGCCGCTATAATCCCGATTGGTCCGGAACCGAGGACCAGCACCGTATCTGCTATTTTGACTCCGGCCAATGTCACCGCATAAAGCGCGGTGGCCGCAGGTTCTATCAAGGCACCGTTGTCGAAACTGACACTATCCGGCAGATGGAAAAGATGGCGCTCCGGCATCATGATATATTCGGCATAGGCGCCATCCCAGGCGTTGATCGTGCCCACGCTACGGTTTTTTTTACATCGCGAAGTATTGCCGATGGCACAGAAATTGCAGTGTCCGCAGGAAACATACGTGTCGCCAACCACCCGGTCGCCGGGCCGGAAATTATCCACTTCCGGACCGATTTTTTCCACGACGCCGGACCATTCATGTCCGGGAATCAGGGGGTATTTGACCAGGCCTGATTTGACAAACGATAGTTCTCCGGTATAGATGGCATAATCAGTGCCGCAGACGCCCGCGCGCACAACCCGGCAAAGCACGTCATGGGCGCCCAAGACCGGTATCGGCACATCAACGATCTTTATGTCCCCCGGCCCGAATATCTTTGCCGCTTTCATTGTTTTTTGCATATTTTTCCTTTCCATTATCTCCGACGCGGACCATGTCCGCAACCCTATTTTTTAATTCTTGTAACCTCAGTTATGAAGGGCGCTAATATTTTTTAATGTAGGGCTCGCGCTTGCGCGATGCCGTTTTATGGGCACATTTGCTAGAATGGACGGCACGCCGCAAGCGGCGGCCCTACGAAATACTCTCATAACTGTGGGATTACTAATTCTTGCGGTTAATTCTTGATGTCATACCAGTCCGCCTTCCGCCTGATGCACGCTAAACTTCAAAAACCACGCATATTCCCCCTTCGCGCCAAGCACGCTGTTCTGCCCGTGAAGTTTTGCGATATCCGGCCTGTCGTAAGAGCCGGTGCACGGTTCCAAGGCTATATTGTGATACCCCTTGAACGATCCTTCGTTGACCCATATTCCCAGACAGGGCACTTGTTCCGGAGGAAATGACATGGCCAGAGTTGTACCGTCCCTGTATTTGTAGGCACATCCGCCATCCGTCATCTTATTGTCAAAGTAAAACTTGAAGTTGTTTTCTTTTTCACTTCCTGGCACGGTAAAATTCAGCTTTTGCAATTTTCCATCCTTGCGTCTTGTCTCGGGCCAGGTCATTTTGTCGCCGTATTTTCCGAGTCCTTCATCACATGAAAAGATACAGGTTGCATCCTGTTCGCCTTTATAAGGAACCAGTATCTCCCCGCCATCTTCCGCATTGATCATCGCATGGGCGGCCCATATGAAATCCATGTCAAAATCGCTCAGGTTTGTTGCCTTGTATTTGCTCGTCAAAACATTATCAGATTCGAAGTGGATTTCTTTTTCCAATCTGTAAGGAAACCTTATGCCATGAACAGACATGCGCAGGCAGTCATCCTCGATTGAATAATCCCAGGGAAGGGCGCACACCTCGCCATGATCCGGCATTTCCGCGCCATTCCATGGATATGAACCGCAAAAACATCTGTCAATTGTCGGAAACATGTCGTCAAAGCCGCTGCATTCGGCCGCGCAATAGTCCCCGTCATAGTTCAATCTTTTATATTCGGAATTTTCAGCCTGAACCAAAAACTCCCGGCCCGTTTTCTTGCACATCAAAGATGCCATTTTCCCCCCATGTTCAGGCAGGAATTGTCCCCTTAGGGCAAAACTTTCCAGGGTGATCGCGCTCACATCCTTGTATTTGGAGCGAAATATTTTTCCATGCATAGGCAACACACCTTATTTGAAACAATGGATGTCTTTTTTTTGTCAGTATCCGTGTCAATCCGTGTTCATCCGTGGTGCGTAGTGCTCCTATCTCGATTTTTGTCCGACAACAGGGTTGCTCAGCGTTCCTATTCCGCCGACTTCGACCTCGACCTTGTCGCCCGGCTTGAGCCATATCGGCGGCTTCCTGGCAAAACCGACTCCAGACGGCGTGCCGGTGAGGATGACCGTGCCGGGCAAAAGCGTCATTCCGGCTGAGAGATAGCTTATTATGAAGGCAACATTGAAAATCATCAGGGAGGTGTTCGAATCCTGCAATGTTGTTCCGTTTATCCGGCATTTGACGGATTGGCTGGACGGATCAAGATCGGTTTCGATCCAGGGACCGAGCGGCGCAAAGGTGTCGAACGATTTGCCGCGCGCCCATTGGCCATCCTTGAACTGGCAGTCGCGGGCGCTGACGTCGTTCGCGCAGGTATAGCCGAGCACGTATTTAAACGCGTCCTTTTCCTTCACATTTCGCGCGGTTTTGCCGATCACCACCACCAGTTCCGCCTCGTAATCAACCTGTTCCGGAGCTACGGCAGGGATTACAATTTCTTCGCCCGGTCCGATCACGGACGATGTTGCTTTGATGAACAGGAGCGGGGCCGGAGGAAGAACCTCCTCTCCGCCTTCCTTTACATGGGCCTTGTAATTTTTGCCGATCGCCAGCAGGGTACAGGGCTCAATCGGCGCAAGAAGTTTTACGTCCTTGGCGGCAATCTTACGTCCGGAGGGTTTAAGCCCCCGCAAAAGTTCTCCGGCGGCGACTTCTATTTTTTCGTCTTCATGAAATCCGTAAGAAATATTTCCATTGAGGTCATTGAATCTGACAATTTTCATTTTCCTCCTTCTATTTTCATTCCAATTTTCCGGCGCGGGTTTTTGTTTTAACGTCGGGATTTACCATTGATTCCGGATATTTCCCATTCAATACCCGGACAATTTCATTGGCAATCGTCTTACGCAGTACCATGCCGGAATCCTCGGTGTACCACGCATAGTATGGAGTGACGATTACGTTATCCAGCCCGAGGAGCGGATGATTTTTCGGCAGCGGCGGCACGTTTTCTATCAAATCGAGCCCGGCGCCGGCCAGAGTTCCGTTTTGGAGCGCCTCCACCAGCGCCTCGGTATCAACAAGCGGCCCCCGCGCCGCGTTTACCAGCATGCAGCCGCGTTTGACTTTCTTCAGCGTCTCCCGGTTGATGATGTGATAGGTGCTGTCCGTGGCCGGGGCATGAAGCAGAATCGCGTCTGATTTTGCCAGCAGTTCGTCAAGCTCCACCCGCCGCGCCCCGCTTTCATCAACCGAAGATTTGCCCTTGAAATAAGGATCATAAAAGATGACCTTCATGCCGAATGCCGCAGCCTTCCTGGCGCTGGCCCTTCCGATATTGCCGAACCCGATGATCCCAAGGGTCAAAGCCCAGAGCGATCGGAGCGGTTTGACCACCTTGTAGTCCCAAACGCCGCGCGCGGTATGTTGCATCGCCACCGGCAGTTTGTGGAGCAGGGCCAGCATCATGGCAATACTCAGGTTCGACACCTCCTCCACGCAATAACGCGGCACATTGGCGACAATAATCCCCTGCCCCGTGGCGGCGGGAATATCCACCGTGTCCACCCCGATCCCGCCCCGGACCAAAAGTTTGCACTTTTTCATACCGGAAAGCACACGCGCGCTCACCGGCTTGAACGCGAAAGTAACCACGGCATCGGCGTCCTTTGCCAGGTCAATCAGGTCATCCTCGGTTTTACACGCTCCGCCCACGACCTCGGCGTTTACCTGCCCGAGAATTTCCTCCTCGATTTTCAGATCCGGAAAAATTACTTCAGAAAATACGACTTTATGTTTCACGTCAACCTCCCTGGATTTTCAATATATTCTTTAATGGTATTCAGAAACCTTGCGGCAGGCGCGCCGTCCACAATGCGATGATCAAAGGTCAAACTGAGCCAGACCATGTGTTTCGCGACAATATTGCCCTCTTCATCAACCGCGGCCTGACGGGTTATACGGCCGATGCCAAGCACAGCGCATTCAGGATAATTGATGATCGGGGTGAAAATATCCACACCTGCCGTCCCAAGATTTGAAACGGTGAAGGTGCCACCCGTCAATTCGCCGGCGGATAATTTTCTCTGCCGGGCCCGTTCACCCAGATCACGCGTCTTGGCGGCAAGATCACGCAAAGTTAAAGCGGGGACATCGCGAACAACCGGAACCAATAGGCCGGCCTCGGTGTCAACCGCCATGCCGATGTTGATGGTCTCATTTAATACGATCCGGTCATTTTGCCAGCTTGAATTCATGACCGGGTGCTTAAACAGGGCCGCAGCCGCTATTTTGATGAACATGTCATTGTAAGTCGGCGAGAGACCTTCGGATCCAGATTTAAATTGATTTCTCAAACTGACCAGCGCGGAAGCATCGGCCTGCGCCGTGAGCGTTACCGGAGCGGTCACTGAACGGCTTTTCAGCATGCGTTCGGCAATGATTTTGCGCAATCCGGCCGGATATTTAGCGTCCCCTGATTCAGCCGCACAAAGGCGGCCCGCACGCTCCGCCGCGCCGGAAGGAGCGTCGCAACGGAGTGCGACGCCCACCCCAGACATGCGTGTGTCTGAATGCTTGCAAACGTCTTTTTCGGTAATGCGTCCGTTCTTACCGGTGCCCTTGACCGCGCTCAGGTCAACGCCTTTCTCCATTGCGAGCCTTGCGGCGCGCGGCGAGACGGCGGGAACAAAGCTGATTATGCGTGATGTGACATTTACAAGGTGGCCGGCGCGCTCCGTCGCGCCGGTCGGCTGACAAAAATCTGCCGGAATGCCCGTCCGCGGAACGGCCGGGCCACCCGCATTATCAGACATAATAATTCTGTCCGGAGATGGACCCATTTCCTGTTGATGATTCGCCTTCTCATGAACTTCCTCGCCCGGCGCAGTCAAATATCCCAACACCTGTCCCACCTTGACCACATCGTCCTTTTTGGGACCGTTTTCCGGAATCCGTAATATGCCGCTGTCAAGGGATTCTATCTCCTGGACGGCCTTGTCGCTTTCAAGGGCGAACAGGAGGTCGCCGGGTTTCACCTCGTCGCCGTTTTTTTTAAGCCACTCCACGAACGTGCCTTCATCCATCGACCAGCCGAGTTTTGGAACGGTAATTTCTATGGCCATTTTATTTTCCTCCAAAAGCGGGTTATACCCGCAACCCAAATTAAAAAAAGAACAACCACGGAGGCACAGAGGCACGGAGACAAAACTGGCTGTTTTTTGGAGAAAGGCCAGAGTTTCAATTTGTCCGTTTTCACTCCCTTTTCGACTCATTTTATCCTCCCAAAACAAGTCAATGCGTGAAATTGGATTTTTGTTTGGTAAAATCCAATTTCACGTAATCTCTTTTGCTCCGTGCCTCCGTGGTGAATCCTTTTCTTGTTTTTTTATCGCAGTATCTGACATGTCAGGTACTATTATTCAGTCAGTAAATCGCGAACCGCTTTTATGATTGTGGCTACGTTTGGAACAACCGCCGCCTCCAGCGAAGGGCTGTAGGGGGTGGGTGTAAACGCACCGGTGAGCCGTCGGACAGGCGCATCGAGGTCGTCAAAACATTTTTCCGCGATTTGCGCTTCAACCTCTCCCGCAAAGCCGAATGGAGAAAAATCCTCGTCCACCACCAGCAAACGGCCGGTTTTTTTCACGGACCGAGCTATTGTTTCCGTATCAAGCGGCGAAATGGTGCGCGGATCAATCAATTCCACGCTGATGTTTTCGCTTTCCAACTGAACAGCGGATTTCAGGGCGTGATGCGCCATGAGCGCAGCAGCGACGACCGTCACATGGCGGCCCTCCCGCCGGACAACCGCCTTACCGAAATCCACCTCATAGTCACATTCTGGCACCGGCCCTTTGATGGCCATCAGTTCACGGTGCTCCAGAAATAGAACCGGATCGTTTCCTCTGAGCGCCCGCATGAACAATCCCTTGGCGTCATAAGGCGTGGAAGGAACCACGACCCTCAGCCCGGGAAAATGAGCGTACATGGAGGCGTAACTGCCGGAATGATGCGTGGCGGCCGAATGCCCTATGCCGATGCATCCCCGAAGCAGCACCGGCATTTTCAGGCGACCGTTGCTCATGTATTGCATTTTTGCAAGCTGGTTGATTATTTCCCCAGCCGCATCAAGTATGAAATCGGCAAACATGAAATCAATCACCGGCCTTGAACCGGTCATGGCCGCGCCCACCGCCAGGCCGACAAAACCGCGCTCACAGATGGGCGTGTCGCAGAGGCGCACAGCACCATATTTTTCAAACAAGCCTGTGGTTGTGGCAAAATTACCGCCACGCTTGCCAATGCCCTCACCCATAACAAAAAGATTTCTTTCACTTTCCATTGCCGATATCAACGCTTCCAGGGTGGCCTTAACAAATGTTATTTCCCGTCCGGCGCCTGACGCCGGCGGAACAATCGAAATTACTTGCGGAGGATTTTCGTCATAAACATGAATGGCGGCGGTGGCCGGATCAGGCCAGGCCGCGGCCTCAGCCGCTTTGACCGCGGACGATACTTCCGCCGTTATTTCCGCGGCAATTGCTTCAAGCTCGTTTTCGGACGCTATTTTTTGCTCAAGCATCATTTTTCGCGCGCGTAAAATCGGGCAAAGTTTTTTCCATTGTTCAACCTCCTTGCGCGTGCGGTAACTGAAATCCCCCATTCCCTCCGCATGGGGCCTTATCCGATATGTTTTGCATTCGATCAAGGTGGGTCCGCCGCCGTTTCGCGCGCTGGCAACGGCCTCGGCCGCGGCATTGAAGACTGCAACCGCATCATTGCCGTCAACCGATATGCCGGGAATGTTATAGGCAACGGCACGTTGGGCTATCTCCGGATTGCCGGCAGAGTAATTTATGGAAATTTCAGTCGCGAATTGATTGTTTTCGCATATAAAGAGAACCGGCAGCTTCCAGATGGACGCCATGTTGAGTCCCTCATGAAAGGCGCCGTTATTGGAGGCGCCGTCGCCGAAAAAGGCCACGGCAACACGATCGGATTTCATCAACTTGAAAGAATAACCGGCGCCGGCCGCCTGCAGAATGCACGGGGCCACAATGCCGCTAGTGCCCATCAAACCGATTTCCGGAGCGAACAAGTGCATGCTGCCGCCGCGGCCAGCCGAACATCCCTCGGCCTTGCCAAGCAGTTCGGCAATGAGGCTGGCAGGTTTTACCCCTTTGGCCAGCGCATGGCCGTGACCGCGATGCGTGCTGAAGACCGCGTCATCGGGGGTCAGATTGGCGCAGACGCCTGCGGCAATCGCCTCCTCGCCGATATAGGTGTGGCACGCGCCATGGATCAGACCACGCTGGTTCAGACGGATCAATTGTTCCTCAGTCGCGCGGATCAGGAGCATTGTCCGGTACATTGCCAGCATTTGTTCTTTGCTCATATTAGAAATCCCTTGAAAAACCGGCCGTCCAACCACCGTCCACGGTTATGACCGATCCGGTTATATACGAACTTTCCGGGGCGGCCAAAAAAAGGACCGCATGCGCTATTTCATCCACAGTGCCGGGCCTGTTGAGTGGCACGTGCGAAAGCATGGCCTTGGCGCGTTCCTGCATGAGGGCGTCATCGCTGTAAAACAATCCCTTGGTGCCTTCGGTCATAATTGACCCGGGCGCCACGCAATTGACCAATATGCCGCTCGATGCCAGTTCCAAAGCCATGGCCTTGGTAAGGTTTACCACGCCGGCCTTGGCTGCCACGTAGGCGCATTGAAGCCGCGCCGGCACGATACCGAATACGGAGGAAATATTGATTATTTTTCCGGACTTTCGGGCAATCATTTTTGCTGAAGCAGCCTTGCCGACCAGAAACACGCCATTGAGATCGACCCTCAAAATCCTTTCCCATTCATCAAGCGGAAATTCATTGATATTGACCCTATGTTTCATCGTGTTAATCCCGGCGTTGTTGACCAGAATGTCGATTTTGCCGAATTTCTTTACAATCCATGTCACGCCTTCCCCGACCTGTTTCTCGTCGCCAACGTCCATTTCCAGGGAAACGGCTTTTTTGTGTTCAGCGGCCGACTTTTTGGCAGTTTTATGATCCAAGTCCGCATATACAACAATCGCGCCATTTTTGGAAAATTTATCGGCGATGGCCCGGCCAATGCCCTTGGCCGCTCCGGTTACCAATGCCACCTTGCCGTTCAAGTCAACTTTCATAAAACCATCCTTTCTTTATCACCAATTTCAGCGCGAATAATCGTTTATCCATCATAAAAACATATATATTAGAGTCAGTTGCAAAAGTCTTTTCGGAACCCACCCCGGCCTTCGGCCACCCCTCCACGGGAGGGGAACCCAAGAGATTACGGGACAAGCTGTTATGATCCCCTCCTTGGAGGGGTACGCGAAGCGGGGGGTGGGTCCGCAGTCGGCTGGAACAGACTTTTGCAAGCAGCTCATTAGTTTGTTAATGTTTTTTGAATCATTTGCGAGGCATTTATTCAGGTGCAAAACAATCCGGCAGTTCTTTTTCGCCTGTCAGGAGAACAAGCCGGGAGGTCAGCGCATTATCCAGTTCAATTCCAATACCTTCCTGCTGAAGTTTGAAACCGTTTTCCTCGGCAAAATGTCCGCCAGGTTCAGACCTCAGCCGGTAGGTAAAATCAGAATTCAATCCGCGGAATTTCAGGCGATAAACATGTTCTCCGGCATTGACCAGACGGAAAACCGCCGCAACGGCCCGGCGTTGATCGCGGGAGACATATTCCAGCGCGCACCAACCCCGTCCATCCCCGCCAGGAATCACCGGCGTGTGATGATACACTTTTGCCTGCCGGTGAAAGGGCCGGATAAAATCCTTGTAAATGCCGACATATTTTTTCACGCACTCCATGAGCGCTGGATTGGCTTCGGCCAGGGCCGGCGTCAGTCCGGACAAGGCCGGATGCCCCAGAATGATAAGTTGAAGCTGAGCTTCAATATTGCCACGGTATCCGGCGTGATTACCCACCCCAAAGAGACGGTTTATGTATTCCGGCGGAATGGCCATGCTCATGCCGTTGAGGATGCGAACCGTATGCGGCATGGCAAAACAGTCGGAAACCCACGTCGTGGTGAAACGACTCACTATGCCGGCGTCCGTGCGGCCGCCGCCGGCGGAGCAATTTTCCAACTGCAGGTTCGGGAAACGGACCGAAATCCGGTCGAATATTTCATAAATGGCTTCCACATGATGCCAAAGCGTGTTTTCGTAATGGCCGTCAACCAGGTTGAAGCCGCCCTCCATGGCGTTCCGATTGTAGTCCAGACGGAACAAGTCCAGTTGGTATCGTTCAACAAGCCGGATTATTTCGGATTCAATATAGTCCCTGACCACTGGCTTGCTCAAATCCAGCATGGGTTTTATGGCTTGACCATACCGCGCAATAAACCAATCCGGATGTTCGGAAGCCAACCTTGATTTTCTTCCGGCACATTCAATTTCCGTCCAAAGACCATATTTCATCCCCTTCTTGCGCGCATGATCAAAAACCGGAAAGAGATCCCTGGAAAGACGATCCCCCGCTTTCCAATCTCCCATTGTTTCTCCCCATCCCGTTCCCTTGTCTCCAAACCAGCCGGCATCCACGATAAACAGCTCGGCCCCGATTGCGGCGGCAATATCAATTTCAGCCAGAAGTTTTTCCTCGCTCATCTCATGCTCCATGTAGCCCCAGTGATTATAAATCACCGGCTGGGGGGTATCCGCCCCCTTTGTAAGCACGAAAGTCCGCAAATAGCCGTGGAGCGCTTGAATCGCGGAGTCGAAACTTTCATGGTTCAACCCGAAATGAACTTCCGGCGCTGCAACCGTTTCGCCCGGCGCGATGAGCCGCATGGGGGACGCGGCAACCGGCATCAGGGAAAATCCAAGCCTCACGCCGTTCTCATAATGCGTGCGAAAAATCATGCGCCAATTCGCCGACCATCCCAGTTGGCACACAAAATATCCGCCATAGACATTGTTCCGGAGAACCGTAAAAGGACTGTTATGTCCGCTCCGGCCGCGCGTGGACCCGACCGAGACTTCCGTGTTGACGGGCAAGTCCAGCCATGTAAAATTGCCTTCATTCCAATGCGAAACATCCTGAAAATATCCGGCCGAATAAGGCAAAATTTTCCGGTCATTCAGGTTATCTTCCAGATTGTCATTCATCGGCCAGAGAATGCCGCATAAAGGCGCAATTGATGTCAACCCCAAGGGAACGTCCTTGGAAGTATTGGTGATTTCAAGCCGTCGCCTGAAAAAGCCGTTGCCGCAGGCGCCGGTAATAATTTTTAAAACCAGGGGCTTGATGCTGTGCTTCAGGGTGAGTGTCCCCTGAACTGCATCGTTTGAGATTTTCCCGGATTCAAACCCGGCAAATTCCCAGCCGAAATAAAGGGAGTCGCCGTCAACAACCAGATCAAAGGCCGGTTGAGAAATAAAGGCCGGGTTTACTTCCTGAAAGTCACGAATTTGCTCGTCCCGTTCAAAAATTGGAAGCCCATTGTCCTGGTAGGCGGCGCATAAAAGCCGTCCGTCCACGAAGCGCTCGGTGTAAATCGCGCAATCCGATCCGTAACGCCAGCCTTGTTTCTCGCCTGTGAGCGATGTGATGTAATTGTTCGTGCTGACCGGTTCATGGGCGCCGCCGGAAACCGCTTTTTGGTTCTTAGCCTTATTTTTACCTGATTTTACGTCCATGGGTTTCCTTTCTGTATAACTGCTCAGTTTGACAAAGTTGATTTGAATCAAGTAATCTTAGACAGGATTAACAGGATTTACATAATTTCTGATGAACCCCTCCATCCTCTTCTCAATTTCAGCCTGCCTTCTTCCTTTCCCATCAATCCTGTTAATCCTGTCAAAAACATCCCGTATCATTCTGACTACGAATTCGGATCGGCCAGGAATGCCAGAAAATCCCGGGTTTGTTGAATGGCGTCTGCGCGGTCCTTGCCGTTGACCGAAAACAGCATGCCGACCTTCCCGCGCAGACGGCGAATAAAGTCCTTATGGGCATCCGTGTTGGTCAATGCCCGCGTCCAAATGCCGTGCGCCTTTTCCAATGCCGAGGCGATTTTATTGAAATCATTATAATCCGGCATGGCGTCAAATCCGGCAAACCCGTCCGTCTTAATGATTGACTCAAAGTGCGTGTCGTACCGCATACAGCAATGGTAGGTGATGAAGTTTCCGTACTCCCGCGAGAGCCGGTTGTTGTACGGCATAAAGAACTCCTCCCAGATCTGCGGCGAGACCGTAACCAGGCAGTCATCGCCGATCATCACGCCGCGGGGAGAAAATACCGAAGATGAACTGTGGCTCCGTCCCCAACGTCCGATATATGTTTCCTGAATGTTCCACCACTCAATGAGGCATTCGGTGACCATGTCCAGCAGTCTATGCACCGCCTGCGGCGCGGTATAGATGGCTTCAAGCATATCTTCATAATGCCAGATTGAGGTGGCAATGCTCCATGGACCGGCCGCGTCGCACGGTGTAAGGATTATCTTTCCCTGTGTTGCCTCGTTGTAATACTTGATGCGTTCCAGGATTTGCGGAAGGACGCCATCCTTGAAAAGATCTGGTTTTTTAAGGCGCATGGCCTCCTCGGGGGTGTGGACAACCGGCTCAAAAGCCGGTTGCATGCCTTCGCGCAGAATCATTTGGGATCCGAACGCGGTGGCCAGCGGGCCTGTGCCGAAATGGAGCAGATCAAAGGCCGGACAATTGTCAAGCACATGACCGACTTCCGCGCTGGCCTTCAGATACTCAATCTGGGCCCGCACAATTCCGAGCTGACGCTGTACGTCGTATTCCGGATCATGTACCAGACGTACGATCTCGGGACTATTGTAAGTGCCTCCGACATTATCTATCGGCCATCCGATGGAAATAACCGGATTCTTCAGGTCATAATCTCCGTTCCAGAGCCGGCGTTTTATGTTGCGCTGTTTCGCGATCAGATCGTAGGGAACTTCGGGAATGTCAAATTTTCGGGCAATCATTTTTTTCTCCTATGTTTTTACCTGAATTTTTCAAATACCTCCCGCGCACAACGCTTCCGGGTTACGCACATCCATCGTGCTCCGTAAAATCAGTTCCGGCGTGATCAGAATTTCAGGAGACTTTGGCCGACGTCCCAATTCCAAGTAATCATAGAGAATAGCGGCGGCCTGCCGTCCTTGGATTGGTTGGTTCTGATTGATACTGCAATGAATTACTCCCATCTGAAGCGCCTGTAAAACATCTTCGGACACACCCGTGGCCACCACCTTGACCTTTCCAGCCAATCCGGACTCAACCAGGTATCTGCATATTCCAGCCGCGTTTTCAGTGCCGATATAAATTCCGGAAATGCCAGGGTGTTTTTCAAACACTTCCCGAGCAACCGGATAACCTTTTGCGGGCCTGTCGTGCGTTTCCCCAATCTCGGCCAGTTTTATTTTGGATTGCCCAAGCCAGCTCTGGAATCCCTCTATTTTCAAATCATGGTCGAGCACCCCTTTCCGGCCGATGAAAACGGCCACTGTGTGGCCCAGCGCCATCCAGCCAAGCGTCTCGGCCGCCATTTTCCCGCACCGGCGGCAATCGTGCCAGACGGAACAAAGCTGTGCCCCCCCTGGAATATCGCTTCCAAGTAAAACAAAGGGAATTTCGGCCGCTTGAAGAATCTGCCAGGCTTCGTCCAGGCATTTCTGACTGTAATCGCACAGGCACAGAATCAGTCCTGAGACTTTGCTCCCGGCCAGATTCCTTATGGTGGACAAAAAAGCTTTTTCATCGCCTGCCGGAAGAGGCCGCAACAGGGAATTGACGCGATGATCACGGAGCCGTTCCAGACTATCGCGCGCACCGCGAATTAACAAACCGATATGACTCGGCCACACATCCGGATACACAAACCCAATCGAAAGCGCCGGACGGGCAAGGGCTTTGGCCAGCGTATTGGGACGATAGCCGAACTTTTCAGCCGATTTTATCACCAATGCGCGCGTTTCCGGACTGATGCGCGGCTTGTTGTTCAGGGCCTTGTTTATGGTGCAGACCGACAAGCCTATTTCCCGGGAAAGTTCCTTTATCGTCATGCGCCGTTGTGAATACATCAAAATATCCCTTGAGTAATCGTTTATCCGGAAGATAAACGATCACGGCCGCATTGTCAATATTTTTCTGAATATTATCAGTCGGCAAATTGCCATTTATCGAAGCAGGCGATTTTTTCCAACCGGAAGCGATTTTTGGGATGGGGACTGTCCTTCGGATAGCCGAGCGCCAGCAGTTCGACCACTCTTATTTCATTTGGAATGGCGAGAATATTTTTGACCTGATCCTCGTAAAACGAGCCGACCCAGCAGGTGCCCAAGCCCTCTTCCACCGCCTGCAAGGTCATATGGTCAATGGCAATGGCCAGGTCAATCGGATAGCAAAGCTGGCCGCAGCGCATTTTATACTCAACATTGGTCGCGCAACAGGCAATGACCACCGGCGCCTCGCCGACAAACGCCTGGTTGTTTGCAGCCGCCATCAGCTTTTGCCGTGTTTCAGCGTCCTGCACGACCACAAACCGCCATTCCTGAAAGTTCTTGGCCGATGGCGCCAGCCGCGCCGCTTCCAGCACCGCGAGAAGCTTCTGCTTCTCAACCGGCTTTTGTTGATATGAACGGACCGAATAACGTGTTTTGATTTGTATCAATATGGCCATATTTAACCTCCGTTTTTCCGTTTTATAATCAAGTCAGATCCTCCACCAAGGCACGGCATAAAGAGTTTTCGTCAGCCATGCGGGAGCATCCACCGCAGATACGACCAAACCGGGCGCAATGTTTTCATGCGGAAACGAATTCCGGAACGCCTCAATCCCGCGGCCATCTTCAGCACGCGGATGAGATTTTGCTTTTATCTCTATCGGATACAAAGTTCCGCTCCACTCCAAAATCAAGTCAACTTCCGCGCCGCCATGCGAACGATAATGATAAAAATTCGGACTCACCGGCCACGCACGGGAACGTTTGATGATTTCGTTCACCACCCATGTTTCGATCAGACTTCCCTGAAGGGGATGTCCGGCAATGGCATCCGGCGTTGGAATGCGTTGGTGCCAGCACGCCAATCCGGAATCTGTAAGATAGCCCTTGTGCCGACCGGAAACACGTTTTATGGCGTTCCTGGTAAAAGCTGGTATTTCCAGCCATTGGTAGGTGGCTTCGGCGATGCTCAACCATTGCAGCGCCGTTTTCCGGTCCAATCCCAAATCACGCCCGAGTTGGGCGGCATTAATTTCACATCCGCTAAGACCGCCCAACAACCCAAAAAAACGGCCAAAGAGTTGCAGATCGCCAACACCCGCAACCGTGCGTATATCGCGCTCCACTACCGTCGTCACATAGCTCTCGAAAAATGTTCCCACCAGCCTGTCAGGCAAGGTTATTAATTTCGGATAACCGCCCCGCCAAATGGCAGGGTACCAGGCCGGGATTGTTTTCAAGTTTCCGTTTCTTTCGACGGCCGGGATTTTTCCCCGTACCCAATCCCCCAAAAAATCATCTTCAATATTGCGGGCCAATTCCGCCCTGCTCATGGGCGGAAGCCGGATAATTGCCGCGCGGCCGGCAAGCGATTCGGCAACGCCTTTGACCAATGCCAAATTCTGCGAGCCGCTCAAAACAAAACGTCCGACTGTCCCATCGAGATCAACTGCACGCTTTATCGCCGATAAGAGTTCCGGAGCATATTGGACTTCATCCAGAAATAATGGCGCGGGATTATTTTTTAAAAACAAGTCCGGATCGCTACGCGCTTGGCCAATATCCTGTACCGGGTCAAAAACCAATGTTTTCAACTGATTTCCGAACAAATGTCCCACCAAAGTTGACTTACCAACTTGTCGTGCGCCCAAGAGAACTACGATGGGAAAGTGGTCAAAGGCATCCAAGACCACTTTTTCCAACAATCTGGCATGATATACCGAATCCATAACTTGAAAAATAGGAGTAAGCCTCCCATTTGTCAAGTTGATTCAATTTCCCAGCCAAAACTCAACCGGAAAATGCCCTGTTCCTGCGTTGAATTTTTTACCACGAAGGGATACCAGTCCTCCAGGCGATGGTACTGGACCGAATGATCCCACGAATGGACCGAGAGCGACAGGAAAAAGTTGCCCTGCATGAGCGTCAATGGATTTATTTTCAACCTGATCTTCCCCTGCCCTTCCACGCGGTCAATATTGAAGCCGGAGATCTGGGTATTGGAACCGTAGACAAAAAAGCCGTTACCGGTCTTGACGGCAAACCCGAACACCGGCCGGTCTATGCGCTTGCGGGCATTATAAGCTATTTCAACCGTGAGCGGTCCCCCGCCCATGGTAAAGGCGCCGGTCTCGGCCCCGGAAGGATCAAGAAAACGCACGCCGGTGATTTCCACGTCGCGGCTGCCGTATTCCACGGCATGGATGCCGCCCCCCTCGCCCATGTATTCCTTGAGATACTTGAAAATCACTTCGGCAGGTTTGCCCTCGCACACGAGTTTGCCCTTGTGAATCAGAAAAACCCGGTCGCAGAATTCCTCCACGGTTTGGAGCGCGTGAGACACGAAAACCAGCGTCTTGCCCCGCCGCTGGAAATCGCGTATGCGCGCCAGGCATTTGATCTGGAAGGCCGTGTCGCCCACGGCCAGGACTTCGTCAATGAGGAGAATATCCGGATCCATTTCAACCGCAATGGAAAAACCAAGGCGGATATACATGCCGCTGGAATAAAACTTCACCGGCATGTCCAGAAATTCCCTTATGCCGGCAAAATCCACGATGCCGTCAAAACGCTTGACAAGCGTGGCTTTCGGGATGCCCAGAATGGCCCCATTGAGGAAAATATTTTCGCGGCCGGTCAATTCCGAATGGAACCCGGCGCCGAGTTCCAACAGCGATGAAACGCGGCCATTGGCGGCGACGCTTCCGGAAGTGGGCGCGGTCGTTTTGGCGATCAGGCTGAGCAGGGAGCTTTTGCCGGCGCCGTTGGGCCCGATCACGCCGATGGTTTCGCCCTTCCGGATATCAAAGGAAAGATTGTCCATGGCCCAGAGCAGCCTGGGCGGCTCCTGCCGGAACATGCGCGCGAGCTTGCCGAACATGGTCGGCGCCACCGAGCCTTGCAGGCGATAACACTTGCTCAAATTCCTGGCTTCGATCGCGTTCATTTCCTAAAACATATCTGAAAAATTTTTCTGTAATTTTTGAAAAAGAGAATAGGCCGCAAACACGAAGATGACGGCGATCACCAGGCCGCCCGCGACGCCGGCGGTCAGCGGGAAAGCCGAGCCCGGCAGGATAAGGGCGCGATAAGCGGTGATGACTACGGCAATGGGATTAAGCATATACAACTCGGCCAGCACCGGAAAATGGCATGCCGAGGCGATCTGCTCCACCATTGAAAAAGAATACATGGCGGGCGTCATAAAAAACAAGGCCGTGACCAGCACGTTCACAAGGTGCTCCAGGTCGCGAAAATAGACGTTGGCGCAGGAAAGGAAAAGAACGATCCCGAAGCAGAAAACAAAATGGAAGACTATCACGGCCGGAAGCGCGAAAGCAAAAACGCTGATATGCTGTCCGTGCGCCCCGAGAAGAACCGCCACCAACACGAACTGGACCAGCAGCGTCAGGAGAAAATTCACCAGGTTTGAGATGGTGGTGGCCAGCGGCAGAATCATCCGCGGAAAATACACTTTCTTGACCAGGTTTCCATTATCGGTGATGCAGGTCAGGCCGTTGAAAATGCATTGCGCCGTGTACTGCCAGGCAAAAACGCCGATCAGAATTTCCTCCATGGGAATCCCCCTGGCCAGGATGCGCAGAAACACGAGGTAGATAAAGGCCATGAAAAGCGGGGTCAGGATGCTCCAGAGGAACCCGAGGACGGAATCCTTGTAGCGGCTCTTGAGGTTGCGCATCACCAGGTTCGCCAGAAGCTCGCGATGCGCGATGATGTCGGAAAAAATATTCATAAGTAATTTATCCCCGCGAAACACTCGAAAAGACGCTAAAGGAAGAAAAAACGATTTCTTTTTAGCGTTATTTAGCGGGAAAATTCAATCTGCGTATCCGTTCGGATTCATGGTCTGCCAGCGCCAGGCGTCGGCGCACATTTCGTCAAGGCCGCGCAATGCATTCCAGTCAAGTTCACGGTTGGCTTTTGCCGGGTCGGCATAGCAGGCGGCGATGTCGCCCGGACGGCGCGCGACGATCTTGTAGGGTATTTTTCTACCGCAGGCTTTTGAAAAGGCGGCAATCGCCTCGAGCACGCTGTAGCCGCAGCCTGTGCCCAGATTGTAGACGGACAGCCCTTGTTTTCCGCAAATTTTTTCCAGGGCCTTCAGATGTCCGGACGCCAGATCAACCACATGGATATAATCGCGCACTCCGGTGCCGTCAGGAGTGGGGTAATCGTTTCCGTAAACGGACAATTCCTTCAATTTCCCGATGGCCACCTGGGAAATATAGGGGAAAAGATTATTGGGAATGCCGCGCGGGTCCTCGCCGATTTTTCCGCTCCTGTGCGCGCCGACCGGATTGAAATAACGCAGGAGAACTATATTCCAGGATTTGTCGGCGGCATAGAAGTCGGATAAAATCTCCTCGATCATGAGCTTTGTGCGGCCGTACGGATTGGTGGCCGACAATGGAAAATCTTCCGTGATCGGGACCGTCTTGGGATTGCCGTACACCGTGGCGGAAGAGCTGAAGACCAGCGTCTTGACGCCGTGCTTGCGCATGACGTCGCACAAAACCAGAGTGCCGGTAATGTTGTTATGGTAATATTCGAGCGGCATTTTCGTAGACTCGCCCACTGCTTTAAGCCCGGCGAAATGGATTACCGCGTCAATCTTGTGCCGGCTGAATATTTTTTCCAGGGCATCCCTGTCCAGCAAATCCGCCTTGTAAAACGACAGGTCGCGGCCCGTGATCTCACGCACGCGTCGGATCGCCTCCTCCTTGCTGTTGGAAAGGTTGTCAACCACGATCACCTCGTGGCCGTTTTCGAGCAGTTCAACACAGGTATGGCTGCCGATATATCCCGCTCCGCCTGTTGCCAGTATTTTCATGTTCAGACCTTTACCGCTCCCCGCGTCAACGCCGAATCGCATGCCAGGGTCAACTGCAGCGACTTCAATCCGTCGGCGTAATCGCTTGGATTCGCGCTCCAGTCTCCTGTTTTGACCTGTTTCAGAAACACGTCGTTCTGATATTCATAAATACTGCGTGAATCCTGCCGGAACTGCAATGGAATATTTTTAGCGGCAGCCTTTCCCTTTTTCCCGGCGTAAAGATTGCAGTCGGCCGAAACGGGCTTATCGCTCGTCAACCTGCCGGCGTTAAGATCAATCCGGTACAGATTTTTTTCTCCACTCAGGGTTATTTCATTGCGCCAGCGATCGGCCACCCAACTGTGCTCGTGCACGGCAGTAACGCCATTCCGGAATCTTAAAATAAGCGCTATAGTTTCATCAATCGTATAGCCGGGTTTCTTCTTTTTTACAGGGTTGTTCGCCACGCCGCGCGCCTCACTCACCTCGCCGAACAAACAACGCAGGAGGTCCAGATTGTGCGTGGCCTGATCAATCAAAGCGCCACCGGACTTGGCCTTGTCATAAAACCATTTCGGCAGCCCCATGCTCAGGCTCACGTCACAGCCATAAAATGAGTGTATCAGATGGATGCGATCCAGGCTGATGATCCTCCGCAAAATCCCGACCAGCGGAATTGAACGAAAAACATAGCCGATCTGCACTTTCGCCCTGCGTTTTTGCAAGGCGGCGGCAATACGTTTGGCGCGCTCCTCGTTGCGTTCAACCGGCTTTTCGCAAAAAACAGGAATTTTCCTGTCGGCGCAGGCCAGGAGAGGCCCCTCGCGCACGGAAGGCGGCGTGCAAATCCAGACCGCATCCGGCTTGGCGGCATCCAGCATTTCGTTAAAATCCGTGAATGCCTCTCCGCCGAATTCCTTCCGGCGTTTCAATGCCTGTTCGCGGTTTATGTCGCACAAGGCTACGATTTTTACGTCCCTGCGTTTCTGCAGATATTTCAAATGGGCCGGCGAAATGCCGCCGGTCCCGATAAAACCTACACGTATCATCTTTTTTTACCTCCTATAATTCCTTCAGATATTTTATAGTCTCCAATATGTCCCGCGCCTGTTGTTCGCCGGAAATTTCACGTTCAATGATGAATTCCCCGACAAACCCTATTTCTTCCAGTCGCCTGACAAATTCCGGGAATCTTACCTTGCCAGTGCCGACCTTTACCTCGGCGCCGAGTTTCATGGGGTCGGTCGGATAAAGTCCGTCCTTGGCATGGATGTTCCGAACGTACTTACCGAACACGTCAAGAGCATCAATGGGATTTCCCTTGCCGTAAAGAATTAGATTGGCCGGATCGAGATTGATGCCAAGATTGGGCAAGCCGACTGCCTGAATCATCCGCATGAGAGTAACCGGCGTTTCCTGGCCGGTCTCAAACCAGAATTCCAGTCCAAGCTGCTGCAGATGCTGGGCGATCTGGCGGACGGCCACGACGACTTCATGAAAAACCGGATCGTATGCGTTTTCCGGAATAAACCCGACATGGGTAATGATGGCCTTGACTCCAAGCTTTTTAGCAAATGAACCAGCACGGATCAACTCCGCCACCCGATGTGACCGATAGGCCGCCGGCACGAGGCCGAGCGTGAGCGGCCCGGTGGTGAAATTCCAGTCGTTCGGCGGACAATAGCCTGACCAGAATGCACTAATTTCCACGCCGGATTTTTTGGCCTCATCCGCCACCCGTTCGGCAAGGCGGTCGTTCCAAATGTCCGAACTCCAGCTTACCAGTTGACAGACGTTCAAATTATACCTTTTCAGCTCGGTAAAACAGGGCTTGTCCTCGTGCAATGTCGTAATAACGCCGATATTATTCTTCATGCCGCTCCTTTCATTAAAACTTTGCAGAATATTCATTGAAGTCCGGCAAATGTCAACGAGATTCCGTGCATTTTTGTCAAAATTGCTCGCTTTTTCATTCCGCGCCTCTTATAAAAGCCTCAGTTGCAAAAGTCCAAAGCATGAGAGACATATGAAATTTTGCGTTCTGGCCAGCGGCAGTTCAGGAAACTGCATTTTTATCTCCTCGCAGCAGACGGGCATACTGATAGACGCGGGATTGAGCGCCCGCGAGACCGTAAGACGTCTGGAACAGATCGGTGTGCCCATTGCAGGTATTTCCGCCATATGCCTGACACATGAGCATGGCGACCATGTCGCCGGACTTTTTACGCTCAATCAGCGTCACGACATCAAACTTTACGCCAATTCCGGCACAATTTCCGCCCTGAACCGGGACCCGAAAATGCAGCGCCTCCAATGGCAGATTTTTTCAACCGGGTCCGGATTTCAGATAGGCGACCTGACTATTGACCCGTTCCCGGTGTCCCACGATGCTTATGAGCCGGTAGGCTTCATTGTTTCCTGCGGCAACTCCAGGGTAGGCATCGCCACCGACATCGGCGCGCCTACCCATCTTGTCCGGGAATTATTGCGACCATGCCGGGCGTTGATCATCGAATCAAACCATGACGAACAACTGCTTGCAGAGGCCAAACGGCCCTGGACGCTGAAGCAGCGCATTGCCGGACGCCAGGGCCACCTCTCCAACAGACACGCCGCGGAAATGGTGGCCGAAATCGCCTCGCCGGACCTCTCGCACGTTTTCCTGTGCCACCTCAGCTCGGACTGCAACCGGCCGGAACTGGCGCTGAAAGAAATCACCAAACTTCTGGAAAAACGTGGATTTGCGCGCGTAAAAGTGTGCCTGACCTTCGCTGAAAAGAACAGCGAGCTCTGGACGGACCAGGGAGAAAACAACGGATCAGAGGTCGTAAATCACAAGTCAAATAGCAATTAAAAAAAACAGAAACTAACGCTGGACTAAGACGCGCATTATGCTATATTCTGCCGCGTAGCTTACAAAACGAAGGCTTTTTTTATGAAACGACTTGAAAAAAAGACGGCATTGATAACCGGCGCGGCGCGCGGAATAGGACGAGCCATTGCGGAAAAATTCGCCGACGAAGGCGCGGATCTGGCCTTGTGCGACCTTAACAGCGACTGGTTGCAGGAAGCCATGACTGCCTGCCGGGCAAAGGGCGTTAAAGTAAACGGCTATACCGCGAATGTCAGCGTGGCTGCCGACGCCCAGAATACAATAGAAGCCATCGTGAAGGATTTCGGGAGGCTTGACGTGGTGGTCAACAACGCCGGCATTACACGCGACGGTTTTCTGCTGAGAATGTCGGAAGAGGACTGGGACGCAGTTCTGGACGTCAACCTGAAGGGAACATTTCTTCTTACAAAGTCGGCCGCAAAAATAATGCTGAAACAACGTTCCGGGGCGATAGTCAATCTGGCCTCCATTATCGGCTTGATCGGAAACGCCGGACAATGTAATTATGCAGCTTCTAAAGCCGGGGTGATAGCCTTGACAAAATCCGCGGCCAGGGAACTGGCCTCGCGCAATATACGCGTCAATGCCGTTGCACCCGGCTTTATTACGACAAAAATGACCGAGACCATACCGGAGGACATCCGGAAAAAAATGTTGGAAGCCATTCCCCTGGAACGCTTTGGCGCTCCGGAAGATGTTGCCGAAGCGGTGTTGTTCCTGGCGAGCGACTCCGCGGCATACATCACCGGCCAGGTCATAAGCGTGAACGGCGGAATGGTAATGCAGTAAAAAGGAGGAAAAAAATGGCGCTTGAAGATAAAGTCCGTGATATTATTGTAGAGCAACTTGGCGTGAATGCCGAACAGGTTACGCCGGAAGCCTCGTTTATCGAGGATTTGGGTGCGGATTCTCTGGATACGGTTGAACTTGTTATGGCGTTCGAAGAGGAATTCGGCGCTGAAATTCCAGATGAAGAAGCCGAAAAACTGACTACCGTCGGCGCAGTCATCAATTATCTCAAGGAAAAAGGCTTCGGAGACTGATTTTAAAATCATCGGCCGGGGATAAACCGACACTTTGTCCCCGGCCTTTTTTTTATCTGAAAAATGCGTAAAGTAGTCATTACAGGCCTTGGCGTGGTATGCCCCTTCGGTTGCGACCTTGAAAAATTCTGGAAACGCAATCTGGCGGGAGAAAGCGGCATCCGCCGCGTTCAACAATTCGACATTTCCCTCTACCCCTCGCAAATCGGCGGCGAAGTGGTTGAATTTGACGTGGATTCTTTCATGAGCAAGAAAGAACAGCGGCACACGGATCCATACTGCCAGTTTGCAGTAGCCGCGGCAAAGCTGGCCATGAAGGACTCGGGCCTTGACCTGAGCAAAATAGATCCGTACAAGGCCGGAGTTCTGGTAGGATCCGGCGTCGGCGGCCTGCAGTTTCTCCAGGCGCAATATAAGAATCTTGTCGAAAAGGGACCGGGACGCGTCAGCCCATTTATGATACCGGCTCTCATCTGCAACATGGCGGCCGGCATGATCGCCATTGAATTTCAGCTGAAGGGACCGAATTATGCGGTCGTAAGTGCCTGTGCCACGGCCACGCATGCCATAGGCGACGCTTTGCGCATCATCCAGCGCGGCGACACAGACATCATGGTCTCGGGCGGGTCTGACGCCAGCGTTTGCGATCTTGGTTACGCGGGTTTTTGCGCATTGCGAGCCCTGAGCACCAGAAACGACGATCCCCAGAAAGCCAGCCGGCCATTCGACAGGGACCGGGACGGTTTTGTCATGTCCGAAGGCGCCGGCATACTGGTTCTGGAGGAATATGAGCATGCCCGCAAAAGAGGGGCAAAAATTTACTGCGAACTGTCCGGATACGGCGCCACCTGCGACGCCTTCCATGAAACCGCGCCCGCCCCAGACGGCAACGGCGGAGCCAAGGCCATGCAGATGGCAATAGAAGATTCCGGGGCCACTCCTGAACAGGTTGATTACATCAACGCCCACGGCACCAGCACGAGCCTCAACGACAAATGCGAGACTCTCGCCATCAAGAAGGCCTTGGGCGAGGATCTGGCCCGCAAAGTGATGATCAGTTCCACGAAATCAATGATCGGCCACTTGCTCGGCGCGGCCGGAGCCGTTGAAGCGGCGGTCTGCGCCCTTGTAATTAAAAACGGCATGATCCCGCCGACCATCAATTACACCACCCCGGATCCGGATTGCGATCTGGATTACGTGCCCAACACCGCGCGCGAGAAAAAGGTGAAACTGGCGCTCAGCAACTCTCTGGGGTTCGGCGGCCATAACACCACCATCGCCTTCCGGGAAATCTAGCAACGTTGCGAGCCGCGAGAAACCGGCTCGCCATTCAACCGTAATTTTCCACGAAATGACAGCGACAGAGGTGTCCCGCGGCCGCCTTGATCATTTCCGGTTTCTGCGATCTGCATATTTCCACCGCCTGCGAACAGCGCGGATGAAAAGGACAACCGGAGACGGAGGGGGAGGGGGAAGAATTTTCCATTTTCCATTTTCCATTTTCGATTGACCGGACCGAAGACGCAGACCTCTCCCCGTCAACATGCTCCATAAATCTATCCGGACGCCTGCGGCGGACGCCGTCAATATCCGGAACCGCCTCAAGCAGGGCGCGCGTATAGGGATGGGCCGGACGGGTAAAGACGTCTTCAGCGCCGCCGCTTTCCACGATTTCCCCAAGATACATTACGTAAATCCGCGAGCACATGTAGCGCACCACAGCCAGATCATGGGCGATGAAGAGGATGGAAAAATGTTTTTGCTCCTGCAAGTCCTTCAAAAGATTCAAAATCTGCGCCTGAATGGAAACATCCAGGGCTGAAACGGGTTCGTCGGCAACGATAAACTCCGGATTGACCGCCAGGGAGCGCGCGATCCCTATGCGCTGGCGCTGGCCGCCGCTGAATTCGTGAGGGTAGCGTCCGGCATGGGCGGCATCAAGCCCCACTGTGTTCAACAGGTCAACCACCCTCTCCCTGCGTTCAGCCGCCGCCCCTATTCCATGAACATCCAGACATTCCCGGATGGCGGAACCGACCGAAATGCGCGCATTCAAGGAGCCGTATGGATCCTGGAAAACCATCTGCGCCTTTTTCCTGAAGTCAAACAGCTTCCGGCCGCGCATGGCAAGAACATTGTCACCGGCATAGGAAACAACCCCGCCGTCGGCCGGGATCAGGCGCATGACGGCAGATGCCAGGGTACTCTTGCCGCAACCGCTTTCTCCGACCAGTCCTACGCTTTCGCCGCGTCCGATTTCCAGGGAAACGTTCCTGACCGCCTGAAGTTTCCGGCCATGGCCCAGGTGGAAACTTACCCGCAAATTATTGATTTCCAGAAGTGACATTTAACTCCGTGTGTTTCCGATATTTTTTCCTCGCATGGTTCCTCCCGCCGGCAGATTTCCCTGACATGAGGGCAGCGCGGATGAAACTTGCACCCGGCCGGCGGATTTGCAGGATTCGGCACGTTGCCGGGAATGCCGTTCATCCGTTTCTGATTGAAATCCAGACGCGGCACTGCCGCAAGAAGTCCGTGCGTGTAGGGATGTTTCGGGCAGGACAAAATTTCATCGGCCAGGCCGGACTCTATTATCCTGCCGGCATACATGACGTTCACCCGCCGCGCCACGTCCGCCACCAGCCCGAGGTTGTGGGTGATCAGCAGAATCGCCATGCCCAGTTCGCCCTGCAGCCGGACAAGTAAATCCATGATCTGCGCCTGGACCGTAACGTCAAGGGCGGTGGTAGGCTCGTCGGCCACGAGCAGTTTAGGACGGCAGGCCAGTGCCATGGCGATCATGACGCGTTGCTGCATGCCGCCGCTCAATTCATGGGGATAGGATTTGAAACGGCGCACCGGATCAACAATGCCGACCATATCAAGCAGGCGGATGGTTTCCTCGCGGAAATTCGAATTAGGCGGCAAAGCCGCAACTGTTGTCCACGTCCCATGTAGGGCCTTCGCTTGCGAAGGCCGTTCCGAATCCGATGCAAAACGGCGGCGAGCAAGCTCGCGCCCTACATGAAGTTTGAAATTCCTATGCTTCAAATTTCCCCGATGCAACCGCAACGCCTCCATGATCTGGTATCCCACGGTAAAAACCGGGTTGAGGGATTGCGAAGGCTCCTGAAAGATGTAGGATATTTCAGCGCCGCGGATCTTCTGCAATTCAGCCAGTCCTAGATTGGCGGTATCCCTGCCGTCGAACAGGATTTCGCCCCCGGCGTTGTATGCGGGCAAAGCGACCAATCCGGCCAGGGAAAGAGCGGTAACGCTTTTGCCGCAGCCGCTTTCTCCGACCATGGCCACGGTTTCACCTTCGGCCACGTCAAAACTCACGCCGTCAACCGCCCGGATGGGATCGGACCTGGTGCGAAAATAAACGCGCAGGTCTTTGACGCTGAGCAATGGCGTCTGCGCGCCGCCTTTATCCGATGTTTTTTGAATATTCATTCGTCAGCGGACATTGTCCGTTTCAAATATTCCGCGCAACTCTTCCAATCCGCGGATCGTGAAATCAGCCGGCGGATCGGGCCATTTGGTCGTGTGACAGCTTTCCAGGAAAACGGTGCCGGCGCCGGCCCCCTGTCCGGCCTGGATGTCATAAACATAATCCCCCACCACCAGCATTTCCTGCGGCCGCACCTTCAGCGCGCGGCAGGCCTCACGCACGCCATCCGGGTGCGGCTTCAATTTTATGTCGTGTTCCCGCGTTATTACAACGTCGAAATCGCGCAGGCGCATATTCCGGAAACTTCTCATGGCGGTTTTCAGCGATTTCAGGCTGTTACGCGTCAGAATGCCGAGTTTGACTTTTTTACTTTTCAGGAGATGGATTATTTCCTCCGCGCCCTGATTCGGCCCGGCCTTTCTGGCGGCCATGTCCTCGTGTTTTTCCATAACATTCATCGCATTTTTACGACACTTTTCCGTGGGCAGACCGGCGATGAATTCAAGGATGGTTGAATTATCCGGACAGCGAATCGCCTTTTTCACGGCCAGAAAATCAATCAACCCCGGCACGGTGAGCGTGCCGTCGAAATCGAACAAGATTGCCTTAATGGTCTTCGTCTTCATTTAAGTGCACTCAGGTTGAATTCGCCAATGTTAAAACCAGGCACAAAGCCCGATTTTTTTTGCATTCGTGCGTATGTTTCTCACTTTGCGCCTTTGTCGCTATGTGCCTCTGTGCCTTTCTGCTCATTTCTCGCTCGTTCTCAATCGCGGATCAAGGGCGTCGCGCAAGGCGTCGCCGAACAGGTTGAAGGCCAGGACAATCAGGAAAATCGCCAGGGTGACAAAGGTCATCTCCCACCAAACTCCCTGCCAGAGCCTGAGGCGGGCATTGCTGATCATGATGCCCCAGGAAGGTTCGCCCTGCACGCCGATTCCCAGAAAACTCATGAACACCTCGGTTGAAATGGCGGCCGGGAAACGCAGTGAAAAGGAGATGATGACGATATGAAACACATTCGGCAAAATATGCCGGAACATGATGCGCAACGGGGAAAATCCCAGAGCGCGGGCGGCCAGCACGTAGGAACGCGTTTTATGTTTCATCACCTCGCCGCGGATCAGGCGGCACAATCCAACCCAGGTGGTAAGCCCGATGCCGAGGTAAATCCCCAGCAGCCCCTTGCCGGCCACCATCGCAATTGCCAGGATAAAAAGCAAGCCCGGTATGGAGGCAAAAGTGGAATAAAGCCAGACAATCAGATCGTCAACGCGTCCGCCGAAATAACCGGCTAGGCACCCCAAAATCACGCCGATCGGTATGGCGATGCAGGAGGTTATAATGCCCACCTGGAAAGCGATCCTGGCGCCCTGGACAGTGCGCTGAAAGACGTCGCGACCAAGGTTATCGGTTCCGAAAGGATGTTTGCTGAAAAGATGCGGCGGCAGATACTGGTCGCTCAGGCAGGTCTGCTGGTAATATGGGGTGGCATCGCGCAATTGGTAATACCAGTAACCCCCCTCGCCGTACATGGCCAGGACAAAATATAATGCTATTATCCAGAGGGAAAACATGGCCAGACGATTGCGCCGCAACTGAACCCAGGCCTCATGCCATAAAGAATGCCCATTCTGTGTTATTGATTCATTACTCATATTTCATATTGGTCCGTCTTCATCCCAGCCGTACTCGCGGATCCACCAGGGCGTAACAGAGATCTGTTATCAAATTTGCGACAACGTAAAGCATGGCGCCGATGAAAACAACGGCGCGCACCACGTCCACGTCAGAATAATTGATGGCGTTGATCACCATGTTGCCAAGTCCGGGTATTCCGAAAAATCCCTCCAGAAGCAGATTGCCGGTGTACAGGAACGGGATGGCGATTATCACGTTGGTCAGAATGGGGATCATGGCGTTCTTAAGGACGTGGCGGAATAAGACCCCGCCACGCCCCACCCCTTTGGCAAAGGCGGTGCGCACATAATCGCGGTACATCTCGTCCAGCATGATCGTGCGGTAAAAGCGGAGGCTGTCGCCCAGGCCGCTGATTACACCTATCAACACCGGCAACAAAAGGTATCGCCAGGATTCAAATCCCCATATCGGGAACCAGCCCAGCCGGAAGGCGAAGAGGTACTGACCCGCGATGATCCAGACCAGATAATTGACGCTCATCAGGATCACGGCCACGACCACAAATGTCCGGTCGAGCCACGTGTCGCGAAAAAATGCGCAGACAAGCGAAATGCACACGGAAATAAACAAGCCGGCGAAAAAAATCGGCACGGCAAGAAAAAGAGACGGCAAAATGCCGTCCCTGAGCATCCGGGAAACCCTCTGGTTGGAATAGGTGGATTTGCCGAAATCAAGTCTGGCAAGTTTGCACAGGTAAAAAACAAACTGTGAATCAAAAAAATGGGCCGTTCCGCGCCTCAAGCGTATGGCGCCGATTTTGAGCGGCGCTTTTTCCGAACGCAGGTCGAATTTCAATGCGGACGGATTTTCACCGGCGGAAAACTCGAAAACGCACGTCTGCCATTTTGCATTTGCCCTGAGCGGCCAGGTTTTGCTTGCGAAGTTTCCTTCGGCCCTCAGGCCGCCGATTTTGAACGAAGCCCCGTTTTCCGGGGCAAGACAGGAAATTTCCCAGCGGTATTTCGTGTTCTTCCGCAACGCAAAATTCAGCGGAAGAGAAAAATTCGTTCCCGGAGGCAATATTGCGCACTTGGTTTTTTTATCCCAGGCCACGTATGGATTTCCGCTCCAGAACGCGGCGTTATGCGCAAAAAAAGCGTCGGAAAAGGCGCGGGTCGCGGTCCAGTTGCCGAAAAAAAGCGGCTTGTTGAAGCCGCGCTGCTCATCGAACTCCTCGAGCGCCTTTGGGGAAACGTTCTTGCCCAGGGTCATCATGGCCGGGCTGCCGCCCACCATGTTGAAGAGAATGAAGGTGATGACGATCACCCCGAACACGGTCGGAATCATCTGTAAAATTCGCTTGAAAATGTATCGCGTCATGGGAGCGGCAAATGGGCGGTGGGGGACTCGAACCCACAACATCCACCGTGTAAGGGTGGCGCTCTGCCAGTTGAGCTAACCGCCCGGCAGAAAACAGGAATAATTGCCTAATTGCCTTCCGAGGTCAAGATATGATCGGCGTAAAGCGGGATAATTTTTGCGAATCGCGATCAAAAAAATGCTTGTGCCCAAACGGTTGGAATGTTAATTATTCGCCATCCCGTCATGCAGGAAAAAATAAACATAGGCGTGCTCGGTTCGGGAAAGGGAACCAACTTTCAGGTCATTGCCGAAGAAATCAAGGCCGGCAGGCTCGATGCGCGCATAACCTGCGTTTTTTCCGATGTACCCGACTCCTTGATCCTTAGCCGGGCAAAATCTTTCGGGATCCCGGCCGAATACATCAACCCGGCGCCATTCAAGACCAAGCTCGACGGCGAGGCCGAACTGAAGCTGATAAAGCGCCTGCAATATTACGGGGTTGAACTTGTGGTCCTGGCCGGATTCATGATGATGATCAAATCCCGTCTGCTGCAGGCCTACCCGCGGCGGATCGTAAATATTCATCCTTCGCTTTTGCCGGCCTTCCCGGGACTGGAATCCTGGAAACAAGCGTTGCAAGCCGGGGCGAAAACCACCGGCTGCACCGTGCATTACGTTGACGCCGGAATGGACACGGGGGAAATAATTTTGCAAAGGAGCGTCGAGATAAAGTCCGACGACACTCCCGAATCCCTGCACGCGCGCATCCAGGAGCAGGAATACATCGCCTATCCAGCCGCGCTGCAAATAGTGATCGACCGGCTCAAGGCCGCGCATTGAGTCAGGCCATTCCTATTGTCTGCCGGGCAGACTCCTTTCAATTTCCCTGTTTCAAAGGAGCAACCTCGCTGGGTGACAATCCATAATGCCTGCGAAAACTGTTTGAAAAATAAAACTGGTTTTGCCAGCCGGTAAAAGCCGCCGTTTCCTTGACCGAAAACTTTCCAGCCTGCATCAGGCGGAAGGCGTTCTCCAGACGGATGCGGATCAATTTCTGACGCAGCGTTACACCGGTCATCCTCCTGAAAATAGTTGACAAATATTTAGGCGAAACATTCAGCATCTTTGCCATGCCGCGCACGGTCAGGTTTGCATCCCCGTACATATTGTTCAGCAGGGCAATCGCCCTGGACACCAAGTCGCTTTGGGGAGATGATATCGAAGGGTGGAGAATGGCTTCCTGAAGCGAGGCGAAAAAAATAAACAGCCATTTGTCCGCCAGCGCCTGGGCGGAAGAGATGCCGGGACGTTCAAGCACCCTGGCAATGTGCCCGCAAAACTCGTCGGCCGAACATCCGAGCAGTACCGTTAATTCCGACTTCTGGTCCGACGAAAAAAAATAATGCCGCACCTGGCGCCCCTGCATCAGCATGAGGCGGATATCGCCGTTTTCAAACAGGCAATTCAGCCAGACGGTGTTGCCGCGCAAATCGGCCGGCACTGTTGAATAATGGATTTGTCGGGGAGCGATAAGCAGCGCGGAATATGGCTTGATATCCATCGCCCGCCCCACAAACCGGCAACGCAATGCTCCCCGCGTAATGATCTTCAATTCCCAGGATTGGTGATAATGCGCATCCAAAGCCGCACCAAGGGAGCGATCATCGTGATCCCCCGCATCACGGCATGCCGCATGAAGCGCCCTGCCACACCCCAAACCGGCAATGATGCTTTTCAAATTATCAACAAACACTTTTGTCTGCAATTCCATGAAAAGAACTATAACATGTCATTTCTATATATAAAAGGCATTTATTATATGCTTTGTTGGTTGCCCGAAACGGCAGGCGTCTGTTACTTTTTATACAGAAGAACAGGAACAACCATGCTGAAAAAAACAAATCGCAAAAAAAACGAAGCGTTATACGAACACGCCAAAAAACGCATTCCCGGCGGAACACAGCTTCTCAGCAAACGTCCGGAAATGTTCTGCCCGGACCAATGGCCGGCTTATTTCACAAAAGCGCGCGGTTGCGAGGTCTGGGACATTGACGGCAACCATTATTATGACATGTCCATCAACGGCGTAGGCGCCTGTCTGCTCGGATTTGCCGACCCGGACGTCACCCAGGCGGTTTGCGAACGCATCAGGCACGGCAGCATGTGTACTCTGAATGCTCCTGAAGAAGTTGAATTGGCGGACATGCTCTGCGAGATCCATCCCTGGGCCGATCAGGCGCGTTTTACCCGCTGCGGAGGAGAGACGGCAGCCGCGGCGGTGCGCATTGCCAGGGCCACAACCGATCGTTCCCTGGTGGCAATCTGCGGTTATCACGGCTGGCATGACTGGTATCTGGCCGCGAATCTGGGCGAATCGGACGCGTTGCGCGGCCATTTGCTGCCCGGCCTTGAGCCCCTGGGCGTGCCGCGCGAATTGCGCGGCACCGCCATTCCCTTTCATTTCAACAACATTGAAGAGTTTCAGAACATCATAGAAAAGTACGGCGCACAACTTGCAGCGGTCGTCATGGAACCATGCCGTGGCATGGATCCCGCACCCGGTTTCCTGGAATATTTACGCAAGGCAACAGGCAAATGCGGAGCATTGCTGATTTTCGATGAAATCACGATCGGCTGGAAACTCTGTTTCGGCGGAGCGCACCTCAAATTCGGCGTTCAGCCGGATCTGGCCATATTTGCAAAGGCGCTCGGAAACGGCCACCCAATAGGAGCAGTCATCGGGACGGAAAAGGCCATGGCCGGCGCGCATTCTTCCTTCATAAGCAGCACCTACTGGACGGAAAGCGTGGGCCCGGTTGCGGCCCTGGCCACCTTGCGCAAGATGAAGCAACTGGATGTCCCCAGCCATATAGAACGCACAGGACGATCTGTCCAGAATATATGGAAAGAACAAGGGACGCGTCATTCTCTGCAGGTGCTCACGGGCGGCTATCCCTGCCTGGCAAACTTCCGGTTCGATCATCCCCAGAACGCCGAACTGCGCACGCTTTTCACCCAGGAAATGCTGAAACGCGGATTCCTCGCCGGCCAGGCCTTTTTCCCGACCATGGCGCATACCGACTCAATTATCGCCTTGTATGAAAATGCAGTGACCGAGGTGTTTGCCGATATTGCGCTGGCCTTTTCGCAAAACAAAATAAAGGAAAAACTCGAAGGTCAAATTGCACACAGCGGATTTCAAAGGCTGATATGAATTAAAAGGTAGGTACGGACTGCCTTGGCCGGACGTCTGAATGCAAAAAGCACGGCGGGACAGGCTACCCGCCCTACCATCGGAACAAGATGACTATGAAACAAAAACTTGAAGCTGGCATTGGAATCGCGGATATCACGCCGCACCTGGGTTCAAACATGGCTGGTTATTATTATCCGCGCCATGCCAGGGCCGTTCATGACCGGCTGACGGCAAAAGCGGTTGTTTTTGCCGATGGGAAAAACAAGGCCGCGCTGATCACCTGCGACGTGTGCGGACTTGACAAAAAAGCAGCGGCCGCCATACAGGCGCTGATTTCCGGATTGAAAATTGTTGAGCCGGATAAAATCATTCTGTGCGCCACGCACACCCATACCGGGCCTGTCATCAACGGCAAATACATCAAGATACTTGCGGAAGGAGTTGAAAAAGCTCTCCGGCAGGCCTATGCCGCTCTGGCGCCCGCAACTTTTCGCTACCAGAAAATAGACATCGGCGGATTGTTTTTCAATCGCCGCTATTTCATGAAAAACGGGCAGGTTATGACCAACCCCGAAAAATGCAATCCGGATGTGGTCAAGCCGGCCGGCCCGGTCTTCAAAAAGGCCGATGTACTGTGGATTGATTTTGCAGGCGAAAAATCATGGGCAATCGTCAATATTCCAGGCCATCCCGATACCGTGGGCGGAGACAGAATTTCCGCCGATTATCCATATTATATAGGCAGACATTTGCAAAACCTGTCGAAAAAAACGGCCGGAGTAATTTATACTAACGCGCCGTGCGGCGATATCAATCATTGGGACATTGAAAATCCCTCGCCCCAGCGAGGTTTTGCGGAAGCGAAACGTATCGGAGACAGGATCGGGGCTGAAATCTTTGCCGGCATGAAATCCGCAAAACCGCTTGAGATCGCGAAAATCAAAACCTCATCGAGGAATATTGATCTGTCGTACGTACGCGTCGGCAGGGCACAAGTCGCACAGGCCCGCTCGATTTTGAGACGCCCCTACCCCGAAGGCGTGGATTTTACACTCGAGGTTGTCGAAGCAAAAAAAATCATGCGCGCCTTCAGCCTGCGGGGCAAGCAGTGTCCGATGACAATCAATGCCATTGCCCTTGGGCCTGTGGTTTTAATCGGAATGCCCGCCGAATTATTTGCCGGACTGGGCATGCAGATCAAGGAAAAATCTCCGTTCAAGGCGACCTTTATCAACGATCTGGCGTTTGCGCCAATCGGCTACATCGCCCCGGCCCGGGCCTGGAAGGAAGGCGGCTATGAAGTGACCTCATCCGTGTACCGGTCAGGAGTCGGAGAAAAAATTGTCAAAGCCACATTGGAGGTATTAAATAAAGTAAAAACATGAAAACATTAAAATTCGGCATTATGGGCATGAGTCCCGGCAACGGCCACCCTTATTCCTGGGCGGCCATCTGCAACGGTTACGATAAAGAAAATATGGCGTCCTGTCCTTTCCCGGTCATCCCGCAATATCTGGCAAAGCAGGAAGAAGCCACCATGCGGCTGGAAGGGGTGCTGGTAACGCATGTCTGGACCCAGGAAAGAAAGATATCGGAACACATAGCCGCGGCTTCCCTGATCGACAATATCGTCGAAAATCCCGGCGAAATGATCGGCAAGGTGGATGCCGTCATCCTGGCGCGCGACGACGGCGAAAACCATCTGCAAATGGCCAAACCATTCCTGGATGCCGGTGTTCCCATGCTGATCGACAAACCGCTCACCGACCGGCAGGAAGACCTCCGTGAATTCGTGAAATACTACGAACAGGGCAAAATCATCATGTCATGCTCAAGCGCCCGCTTCCAGCGCAGCGTGCTGGATTTGAAACAAAAAAACGACATCGGCGGAATACTGACCGCCAATGGCGTAAGCCCGAAATACTGGCGCACTTACGGCATTCACCTGATCGAAGGGATTTATGCCGTCATGGGCGGCGGAATCAAGTCGGTGCAAAACGTCGGAAAAAAAGGCGAGGAAATTGTCCACCTGTCATATGCTGACGGAAAACACGCGGTACTGCAGACCTTTGCAAAGGTTACCGCTGGCAACATGTTTTTCTACGGCGAAAAAGGATGCCGGGAAGTCGGCGATCCGGATTCATTCTTTTCGTTCAAAAACATGATCGGCCATTTTGTCGATTATCTGCGCACCGGCAAACCGCCCTTTGACTGGCATGAAACGATCGAGACGGTGAAGGTCGTCGTCGCCGGTGAAAAATCATTGCAAGAGGGCGGAAGGATCGTGCATCTGGATGAAATACTAATATGACCTCAAAAGAAAGAGTTTTGCAAAGCTTCAGCCATCACTCCCCTGACCGCACGCCTGTTGATTATACCGCCGTTCCGGAATTGAACGCGCGCCTCATGAAACGGTTTGATTTGCCGGACTACGAATCCCTGCTGCTCAAATTGAAGGTTGATTTCAGGCACCTGGACAAGTGGGGAAACGTGGTGACAAAATATGTGGGGCCCGCGCCGAAGACCTATCCGGACGGCACATACGAGGATTATTTCGGGCTGCGTTACCGCAAAATGGAATATCAGCCGGGCTGCTTCTACGAGGAATTCGTCAACCCGCCGCTGGCAAACGCCTCCACGGTCAGGGAGATCGAAAAGCATCCGTGGCCGAAACCGGACTGGATCGACTTTTCCGCCGTGCCGGAATACTGCCAAAAGCACAGGGATCTCTGCATTTCCGGCGGACTGGGCGCAACCTTCGATATGGTCGGTTATTTCCGGGGCATGGAACAATCCATGCTGGATATCTATGACAATCCGGAACTGATGGAGGCAATCGTCGGGAAGATTTTTGAGTTCAAACATGAGTATAACCGGCGGATGCTGGAAGCGGCCGGAGGACTGATTGATATCCTCTTTGTCAGCGAGGACATGGGCGGACAGAACGGCCTTATCGTAAGCAAGGAGGCGTTGAAACAATTCGTTTTTCCATGCTTTAAAAAATTCGCCGATTTGGCGCATAAACACAATGCACTGCTGATGCTGCATTCTGACGGCGCTATCCATGACATTATCCCGGACCTGATCGAATTGGGGGTGGATATCATCAATCCGGTTCAGCCCGGCTGTCCGGGCATGGATGCCGCGCAGTTGAAACGCGAGTTCGGTAAAAGTCTCTGTTTCCACGGACTGTTGGACACCCAGCGCCTGATGCCCTACGGCACGCCGGCGAAAATTGAGGCCGAAATAAACAGGCTGGTCGAAACAGTCGGCGTGGACGGCGGGCTGGCCCTGAGCCCGAGCAACAACCTGCAGATTGACGTGCCTGACGAAAATATCCTGGCGGCTTATGCGGTGATTAAAAATTGACGCCCGAAGGATTATCGCCCGTCAAAATCTTTCATAAAATCGTTAAATAACAGCACTTTCTTCGCGTCATCCGGGAAAAACAGAAAGCGCTTTACATCCTCCGCCAATTTTCTGAAGTCAAAATTCCTGGAATGCTTCGCGATCCTGTTTTTCAGGCTGGAAACATCTTTTATCCCGAGTTTCAATTCCAGATAATCGGAATTCGGGTTTGTTTTCCCGAACAGGAAAATAGCGTCGTAAAAATCGCGCCCCATGGGTCGCCGGCGCATAAAAATTGCGTTGATTTTCTGGGAGAGAAGCACATCCGCCGGAACTACGTTTATCCTGGCAAAAACATCGAACTTATTGATGATGATTTTGTCTGCGCGATAAGGAAACTTTTGCGGTTCGGCATCCAGTTGAATAAGCAGTTTCTCTTCCCTGTGCGCCGACAATTTGTTGTCGTATAAAATGTCCGCCAGGCGCAGATATGCCCGGTAAGCGCCGGCAAACGAGTTTTTTGCCTCCACTTTGTATCCCTGAAGCTCCAGTTTCCTCCTGATCATGGCGGTCAGAGTGCTGAATTTTTCCTTGTTCAATCCCAGGTTATCAAAGTCAAGGTCTTCCGAGAACCTGGGAAGGCCGTGCGCAATATGGATGGCCGTGCCCCCCATAAAGACCAATTTTGCGGCAAATTCCGAGGCGAAGACGATCTCAAGGATTTTGTACTGCAGATATTCCCGGAGGAGGTTTCTTTTAAAGGACCTTAACGGTTCCGGATAAAAAGATTCTATCTGTTTTAATTCAAGCATTTATTGCCTGCCGTTTCCGGACAAAAAGTCCACAAAGCCGTTAAAACGTTTTGTCAATGTTTTCTGGTTAAATCGGCTTAGATAATCGGAGAGCTTGTTCCTGTCGATGATCCTGGAAAACGTTTCCTTGTCGATTCGCAGGCTTGCATAGTCGTCGTCCGTTTTCAAGGAAGGATTTAAATAAAAATAATCAAGCAAGGCCTTTTCCGGCGAGGCAATTTTAAAAAACTTGCGGTCATTATAGCGCGCCAGGTCGTATCCGAAAAAAAGACCGGTATTGACGGTGCGGTAACTGAATACGGCGATTTTTGTCTTGAAGGCATATGTCTTTCTGGAAGAAGCCGAAGTGATGCCATATACGGTTTCGGGAATAAGTCCGTAATGTGCCAGAGCCATTTCGAACGAGACGTAGGAGGGCGCGTAGATTCTGTTCGCTATTTCGAAAAGAACGCCTTCGGCAAGCGTCAGGTCCGAAAAAATGTAATATCCCTTGCAAATTTTGATCAGATATCCCTTGGCCTGCCATTCGTTCAAGCGCCGGCGATGAAAGGCGCTGTCCAGCATCCTGATATCGGCCAGGGAAAAAACCGTAAAATCCTTCAACAGTTCCTTTAGACGAACAAACTGCATAATATTTCTTTAAAATGTTATTTATAGCATCAATATGAAATATAATACAAGAAGGCGGCCGCGTCAATCACAAATTCCGGCCGCATTTTTATATGAAAAAGTACTTTTGTATATGCCTGATTAATTGCATCGCACAGATCGGGCATGCTAGTCTTTTTCCATGAAACACATCCATGATTTATTCAGTCTCGACAAGAAAATCGCCCTGGTAACCGGCGGGGCCGGGAAATACGGCATGGGAATCGTGCGGGGACTGGCCGAAGCCTCCGCTCAGGTTATCATTGCCTCGCGCGATGAAAAAAACTGCCGGGCCCGGTCCGGGGAATTGTCCGGGCTTGGGCTGAAAGTTGAAACGGCCCCGCTGGACCTTGCGGATGAAAAATCCATTCTGAAACTGCGCGATGCCGTCCTGGAAAAATACGGGAGGCTAGACATTCTCGTCAACAACGCGGTGGGAAGATTCGGCGGAGCGAACGAGCGCGAAATATGGGAACAATCCATGCGGGTGAATGCCGTCGGACTCAACATCTGCACCACCGCCTTCCTGGAGCCGATGGTCGCCAGAAAATCGGGCAATGTCATAAACATAGCTTCCATGTACGGCATTGTAGGCCAGAATCCGCGCATGTATCCGGGCACGGGCATCGAAAGTTCATCCACCGGCGATTATTTTTTCCACCGGGCCGGCATCATCAATTACACGCGTTACCTGGCCGCCAGATACGCGGAATACAACATCCGCGTAAACTGCATCAGCCCCGGCGGACTGCTGGCCGGACAGCCGGAAAAATTTCTGGAGCAATATAACGAACGCGTCCCCATGCGCCGCATGGCAAATACCGAAGACATCAAGGGCGCGGTTGTTTACCTGGCAAGCGAAGCTTCCGCCTATGTGACCGGCCACAACCTGATCATGGACGGCGGCTGGACGATCTGGTAAGAATATGAATTCATGTGAAATGTGCAATCTGACGGGTAAAGTCGCTTTGGTGGCCGGCGGAGCAGGTTATCTCGGTCTGCCGGTATGTCGCAAACTGGCCGAACAGGGCGCAAGCGTGGCCATTGCCGACATTAACGCGGAGAGGACCGAAATGGCCGCCGAGGAAGTCTCAAAAACAGTGCCCGGAAGCAACGTGGCCGCGTTTCACCTGGATGCGACGGACGAACAATCAATCAGGGAAACTGTCGCCGGAACCGTGGAAAAACTGGGCGGTTTGAACATAATGGTCAATGCAACCTCCGCCGGCATAGGCAAACTGGTGGAGGAACTGAGCGTCGCCGAGTTTGACAGGGCATTGCACGGCAATCTTACGGCGGCCTTTCTTCTGGCGCGGGAGTCGGCCGGCCGGATGAAATCCGGCGGAAGCATTGTCATGTATTCTTCCATGTACGGGCGGGTGGCTCCGGATCCGCGTATTTATCTTCATCCCATGAAACCCAATCCTATCGAATACGGCGTCGCCAAGGCGGGCCTTGACCAAATGATCCGTTATCTGGCCGTGCATTGGGGACCGCAAAACATCCGCGTCAACGGCATATGCCCCGGCCCGTTTCCAAACGCGAACAGTCCGGTTTATGTCAATGATCCGGAATTCGGCGGTTTCGTACAAAGGCTTGCGCAAAAAGTGCCGCTCGGCCGGGTGGGACGACGGGATGAAACCGCCGGCGCCGTCGTTTTCCTTGCTGCAGAAGAAGCGTCTTTCATCACGGGCCATATCATCGTCGTGGACGGCGGCTGGACAGCGTGGTAAAATAAGCGAACATGGTCATCCATAAACACGGTTTGGCGATTTACCGACGGCTTAACTTTCAGAAAACCGACCGAAAAATCTGGAAGGATGAACTCGCGGATTTCATGCCGGCACGGATTTTCGATGCGCATGCACACCTGCATGACGTGCGGCTCGCTCCGCCGAAAATTGTTTCCGACTATCGCATGAAAGACGTGGCGCCGCTGGTTGGATTCAAAGAACTGCGGCAAACATCGGCGGTCCTTTTTCCAGGACGTGAGGTTCATTATCAACTGATGGGGTTTCCATGGAGCGGCATGAATATTGACGGCATGAATGAATTTGTCGCCCGCGAAACGAAACACGATCCGTTGTCCTTCTCCCTCATGATGGCTGATCCGCATTTTTCATGCAAAGACATTGAAAATCGCCTGGTAAAAGGCAATTTTTCCGGATTCAAGCCCTATATGTGTTTTTCCCGTGGAAAAGAACAATCCACCGTTCTGCAAATGCTGCCGGAACATTATTGGAAGATCGCGAATGAACATCGTCTCGCAATCATATTGCATCTAAGCCGTTATCGTTCCCTGGCGGATCCCGTTAACCAGCGTCAAATCCGCATGCTGGCGGAGCGTTATCCGCGCGTTAAACTTCAGCTTGCCCACTGCGCGCGTTGTTTCACCCCGGAAATCGCAGAAAAGGGACTGCCAGCCGTGGCAGACCTGCCGAATGTGCACGTGGACACATCGGCCGTATGCGAGACGGAAGTTTTTCATATTCTTTTCGATATCTGGCCTCGCGAACGGATACTATTCGGCAGCGATAATTTCCTGGCAGGTATGAACCGCGGCAAAATAACCGCATTCGGGCTGGGCTGGTTTTCCATCAACGACAAGAATACGGATGCATTTTCCGCACCGCATGTCCCCTATCCTCCCACATTTCTGGTCTATGAAAACCTGCGCGCCATCCGTTACGCTGCCAAACGCAAGAAATGGTGCAGGAAGGAAATGGAAGATTTTTTCTGGAACAATGCCGCGAGAATTTTCGGATTCAATCGGGACAAATGAAGGCATTTCGCATCGAGGCAAAAGAACGGACTGCGGTTTGTTCCCTCCCGGAACCAAAGCTTAAGCCGGATCAGGTTTTGTTGAAACCGCGCATCGTCGGGCTCTGCGGCTCCGACCTGGCGACTTATCTTGGCGCCAATCCGCTCGTGACCTATCCCAGGATTCCGGGGCATGAAATCGCTGCGGAAATCGTCGCCGCCGGATCGGATGTGCCGGAAGACTGGCATGCCGGAATGATCGTCACCCTTTCGCCGTACTCGGCATGCGGAAAGTGTCCGGCGTGCAGGGCCGGCCGGACAAACTGCTGCCAGTTCAATCAAACCCTGGGCGTTCAGCGGGATGGCGCCCTGGCCGAGTTGATCGCGAGCCCCTGGCAGCGGTTGTTTTCGTCCTCGCGCCTTAACGAACAGGAATTGGCGCTGGTCGAACCGTTGACCGTGGGATGCCACGCGGCCGACCGCGCCTCGATCACGGCCTATGACACGGTTGCCGTTTTGGGGTGCGGAGCGGTCGGGCTTGGCGCCGTGGCTGCGGCGGCCTATCGCAACGCGAACGTCATCGCCATAGACCTTGACGACAAAAAACTCGAGACGGCCCGCAAGGCCGGGGCCGCTCATTGCATTAATTCATCCCGCGCTTCGGTGCACGACGAACTCAGCCGCCTGACAAACGGTGAAGGACCTGGTGTCATCATTGAAGCCATAGGTTTGCCCGAGACTTTTCAGCTTGCCACGACCGAAGTGTCCTTTGCCGGCCGCGTGGTTTACATCGGTTATGCCAAGCGGCAGGTGGAATACGAAACCAGGCAGTTCGTTCAGAAGGAACTGGACATCCGCGGCTCGCGCAACGCCACCGACGAAAATTTCCGCCAGGTCATCCGTTTGCTCGAAACCGGCCGTTTTCCGGTAAAGGACGTGATTTCACGGGTTGTTCCGCTGGATGAATGCGGCGCGGCCCTGGCCCAATGGTCGGAACAGCGCAATACCACCACGAAAGTGCTGATCCAAATTTAAATGCCCTGCCTTGTCCCCCCGTTTTTCTGGTGCGTTTTTCTTGACACTTTCGACAAGTGGCGCGCATGGAATGCGCATTCCGATCCGCCTACGGCGCCGGCGAAGTAAAAGAACCAGCCTAACGAAGCAGTCCGCACATATATGGGCGTGCTATTGCCATGGTAAAAGCAGCGTCTTGACCGGCGCGCCCCCTCCCTCCCGGAAAATACGGACAAATCTATATGCTTTAAGGATTTTTTATATGCCTGCGGCGTTGTTTGCGCAAGATGTCTTTGGTAGAAATGAGGACATGTCATGAAAGAAAATGGCATGAATATCGGCGGCACGAATGAATTCGATTCGATCGGCCCCGCGACGGCATTACAGGCAACGCTATGACAATCCGCAACCGCATTTTGACAATGTACCGAGGGCAGAAACCGGATGGCGTGCCTTTCATGCTGGACCTGTCGCACTGGTTTTATCACCGCCGCAAATTGCCCTGGGATCTGAGCCGAGCCTACGACAAACCTGAATACGAATTGATAGATTATCACCGCGCAAAAGGCGCAGGTTTCTACATGCCCAACCTGGCATCATTCTTCAGCACGACATATCCGCCCGACATCAGGACGGAAACAATCAAGGATGAAAAAAACGGGCGACAGCGCATAACCTGGAAATACATTACCCCCATGGGCACCCTGGAACGCTCCCGCGTGTGGGATGACACCACTTATTCCTGGCACATTGAAAACTGGGGCGTCAAAACGGAGCATGACCTGCGCGTGCTGGCCTACGCCTTATCAGGAAGAAAATTTGCGCTGGTCAAGGGAAAATACGAAGCCTGGCGCGATTATGTCGGGGATGCCGGCGTTGTCTATGTTCCCTGCGGTTACAGCGCCATGGGCCAGCTCCTGAATTACTGGATGGGCATTGAAGGCGCGCTCTACGCCGCGGTTGACTGGCCGGCAACCATGCGCGAAACCGTGGACCGCATCAACGAAAACAACCTCGCCTTGATTGATGTCCTGGCCGCTTCCCCGGCGGAGATCATCTGCATGGGCGACAACTTCTCAAGCGACATCCAGCCGCCCGGCTTTTTCAGGGAATGGTCCTGCGCCTATTATACTGAAGCCGTGCGCCGGCTGCATGCCGCAGGAAAGCACGTGGCAGTGCACATTGACGGCCGGCTGCGTGGAGCGTTGAGAATGATCCGCGAGACAGGCGCCGACTGCGCCGACGCCGTGACGCCAAAACCGATGGGAGATTTGACGCCAGATGAATGTTTGGATGAGGCCGGTAAAAATTTTATAATGTCCGGCGGTGTTTCGCCTGACCTCTGGCTGCCGAACAGACAGCTTGCCGAATTCAAGGAGGCGGTGTTAAAATGGCTGGCCCTGGCAAAACGCGGCGCGCGGATCATCGCCAATGCCGGCGACCAGGTGCCGCCAGGCGCGGAAGAATCCAGGATCGAATTGATGCGCGACCTCGTGGAAAAACACGGCAGGTATTAAATTTTAATGCGAGTTACCGGACAGGGCATTGTTTTCGCGGGCAGGGAAAATTCCGATCACAGCAGTTGCTGTTTTCCCGGTGTTTCGGTCCTTCCTTCCGGCAGATGGTTATGCGCCTGCCGGGCCGCGCCGACCAAAAAGGGCACTCCCGGTCAGCACGTGATTATAAGTTGGTCGGATGATCAGGGACGTTCCTGGAGCAGACCGCTTGCTCCATTCAAGCCGCCGCAAGTAGAGAATAAATCCGGACTTTTCCGCGGCTTTTATACAACGCCTCTCGGCAATCAAGATGTGCTTGGCGCGCTTTGCTGGGTAGACCATTCAGATCCGACTCTTGAGTTTTTCAATGAAAAAACCGAAGGGTTGCTGGATACGCGCATTTTCACTGTCCTTTCGCGCGATGCCGGAAAAACATGGTCTCAACCGCGTCTCGTGGATGCCTATCCGATAAGAAAACCTCTGCCCCTGACTGGGCCAATACTGCTTATGCCAGACGGAAGATGGGCCTGCCAGTTTGAAGTCAACAAGCACTATCACGATACCCGTCCATGGCGTCATGCCTCCATGCTGGCGTTCTCTTCGGACAATGGCGCAACCTGGCGCGAGTTTGCGATTACTGCGAATGATCCGGCCAACAGGTTTTTTTACTGGGACCAAAGACCGGCCCTGACCGCAGATGGACGAATGCTTGACTTGTTCTGGACTTTCGACAATCAGGGGGCAAAATACTTGAATATCCACGCCTGCGAATCTCTTGACAACGGCCGGACTTGGTCGGAAATCCGGGACACCGGAGTCCCAGGCCAACCGGCGGCCCCGGTGCAACTCAAGGATGGCAGAATCGCGATGGTGTATGTGGACAGAAGCGCTGCTCCGGTTATCAAAGCGCGGATCAGTTCGGACCATGGCCGGACATGGCCCATCGCGACCGAAGCGACACTTTTCACGCCTTCGGCCGCCAGTCAGATGCGCGTAAAAAATACTATGCGCGATGCATGGGAGGAGATGGCAAAATTTTCGATCGGTCTGCCAGCCACGGCTGTGCTGCCAAACGGAGATTTTCTACTTATTTTCTATACCGGCCCGGAACCGGACAGAACCGACGTCCATTGGATGCGCGTCCAGCCTTATTAAGAAACCTTCAATAGAAGACAAAAGGAAATCATGAATGTCAAAGAACCGTCCCGCGCAATTCCCGTTGTTGACAAAGCCGATGTGTTGGTCGCTGGCGCAGGGCCGGCCGGTGTTATCGCCGAGGTCGCCGCCGCAGGAACGGGGCAAAAACAATCCTCGTTGAAACCCGCACTTTCCCGGACGGATATTTCATTCCATTCAAATGCATGGTCCCGCAGAAAATCGGCAACCTGTTGACAGCCGGCCGTTGCATTTCGGTCAGTTACTCCGCCTATGGCTCAACCCGCGTCATGGGCCAGTGCATGGCAATCGGCCAGGCGGCCGGCACGGCCGCGGCCCTGGCGGCGCGCAAAAATTGCCAGATCCAAAAACTACAAATCGGCGATTTGCAGAAAAAACTGCGTAAGCAAGGCGCCATTATTGATTGACAATTATGCCTTCCAAGCAGCTTCAAGCCACATGACAATCACATCTACGGCATACTGAACTTCTTCTGAATTCAACGCCTTTCCGGCATTTATTCCATGCCAGCGTTGCAGACACTTGCGGCAGCATGTTCCAGTGGCATGCTGGGCAATAAAAACAGGATGACCATAAAAAGGAGTCTGACGTCCGTCATTTTTCGGAAAGGCCGGGGCAAGGCGCTCCTTAACAAATCTTTCGGCATGAGTGCGGACAGTTTCCAGTCCCAGCTTGTCAAGATAGGCTTTTTCCCCGGCACCGAGCCGGAATCTGGAGCGGAACTTTGACCTCCGCAACCTGTCATGGAGACGTTTCCAGTTCCGGTCGTTCATTGTCAGGCAAGACACAAGCAGCAGATCATTTTTTCGGTCTGACGCCGGACATTTTATATCCGGCTCCGACCGTATAGAGGCGCTTCAATTGCGCGTTTCTGTTTTCATGGGCCGCAACCACTTTGCCGACAACCAAAGGGCAGTCGCCCGGCCGGTAGATATCAACAAGTTTGCATTCGAAATTGGCCACGGCGTCGGCAAGCAAAGGCGCCTTGACCTTGGCCGGTTTTTGTATTTTCAATCCGCTTTCAGAAATCTTATCGCGGTCATGTCCGTGTTTGGTGCCAGCCAGGAGCGTTTCCCTGGCCATTTTTTCATTGGGAAAGGCTATCACAAATTCCCTGGTTTTTCTGATAAGTTCATAAGTATGGGCCTGGTCGTCAATGCCGATGGCAAACATGACCGGGTCGCTGGAGGCGAGCGCCACCCAACCAACCGCCATCACGTTCGCCTTGCCCTGCGCGCTGCGCGTGGTCACCAAAACAACCTGCTCCGGATATTTTCTCTTCAGCGCCCTGGAAATATTCGCCTTTTTTTGCATGATTCCTCTCCAGAAACTTCCCGGTGTTCGGGAATGGTTACGTGTTTATGGTTAATTAGTTATGTAAAAAACTACGATTCCGACCATTTATTGCCAAGTTTCTCTCATAACGAAACTTGGTTCCGCCAAGTGCAAGGCTCCTAAATTATTTATCCGGCATTCATTTATCTATCCGACCAGTTATCACTAATGTTTCAGGCGCTGAACTATTCTTGGAAGATGCGGGGTAGAGATAATATCTTCAATCATGCGCGGTGAAAGATCAACCCGCTCAAATCGCATGAATATGCCCCAAGCATTGCCGCCGTTGGAATCGAGCGCGACTAGAATTTCGTGTGTCCCCTTCACTGCCTTAAAAGGTATCTTTGCGGCATCAGGATAGGCCGGATTTGTGCCTTGCGGATCGTAAAACACCGCTTTGCCATCAATCCAAACCTTCACCGGCCCGTCATAGCCGAGCAGAAGGTTGAGCTTCATGGCGGCAGCGCAATGGATGTTGCTGGCGTAATAAACAAGCGCGGATCCCGCCTTCTCCAAGTCATCGTGCAGGTTCAAAAAGTTGCTGATATAAGTTCTCGGCTTCAGTCCGATCGCCTTTTTATTTTTGGGATACGCAAGCTTCGCAAGCGGCGAGTGAGGAAGGATTATGCTCACAAGCGGCGCATGCACATAATCCGTGACGATCGTTTTACCGGTCATTTTCGGCGGTACCGTCTGAAAGGGACGCCCTTCAGGTTCATCTGCCGGAAAGCCGACGACTTTCCAGAAGTCGCTGTGCGTAAAGGCCTTCCGGCGCAGATCCGGAACAGTAATCGGAGCCCCGCCGAGGTCCGCAGATTGCGCGGCGATCATCCCGGGGAGGGAATATTCTATGCTCCGGTAGACATCAATGGGCATGGTGCCATTCCTGAGCATACACCTGGTAAAATTCCGCGCCATGGTGATGTCCGTGCCACCATGGCCGGTGTTTGCATCAACGCCGCGCGCGGCCATGCCGATATCCACAACCTCCCATCCAGCCGACTCGTTGCGATTTCTGTCCAAGCGGCGGCAGAATCCTTCCCATGACATCCATTCCAGACTGCCTTCAACGCCAAACAGTCGGAAATTGTTCCCTCCAACATGCCTGGTATTGAGAGTAACCAGCATTTTGATAAGTATGCCCTTGGCGGTATGGAATAAGGCAATCTGACCGTCCGGACGCAGGGGCGCCTCCTTGCAACGCCAGCCGGCGCTACGACAACTGACAGAGACCACGCGGTCGTCAAGCATCTCCAGCAACGGCCCCATCTCGTGAGTCAGATAAGTAATCGGCGGCATGTCGGCGCGCCAAGTGGGCTTTACATCAATCCGTCCTCGTTCTTTGACTTCAGTGGGGGTGAAAAATTTTCCCGCCGCATCTCTCATGGTAGTGGGCAGGTAGTGGACATACTCGGCTTCGGCAATGGATATCTCGCCAAAGCGTCCTTCCTGAATCCATTTGCGCCAGTAGCGGATGAAGTCCATGAAGCACAGGTTCTCGCCCATCATATACTGTCTGCCGGTACGCTCGACGGTGTCACGGATTTTCAGCCATTCCTCAAGGCTGACGGCGCCTGGCACCTCGGACAACACATGGCAACCGGCCTCCAGCGCTTGCACCGTGTGCCGGCACTGCATGCGGCCGTTGCTGGCGACAACGACAACATCAGGTTTCATGGCGAGCAGATCATCATACTCGGTGAGAATTTTACCCTTATTGCCGCGCTTGCGCATGACATCCTCGGCATTGGCCCGACAATACGGCAGGCGGTCGGCAATACCGATCACCTCCGCTTCCTTGACAGTCATAAAATTTTGCAGGTGGGTCATGCCCCGCCCCATCCCCAGAATTCCGATTCTCAGCTTATCTCGAATGGACATTTAATTATTCCTTCTTTAGACTGCTCCTTGGTTTTCGTTATTCAAGTTCTCCCAATCAAAGACATTGAAGAGACCTTCCGCCGTTCCATGGAGCAGTCCCTGATAAACAGATTGCGCATCAGACGGCTTATGCATGGAAATGAGTCCTTCCAGCGGAATGCGCCGCTCGGCCAGCCAACGCATGGCCAATTGGCAACCACTGAATATGCTGTGCGGACGGAAATCGGAGGTATGACTGGGAAGTTCCCATTCCCATCCGCTGCGCAGCACCGCGTATTGACGAAACACATCCGAAAGCAATTCATGCGCAAAAATATTCGTCCGACGCTGCCAAGGCACTCCCACCAAAACGACCTCCCCGCCTTTACGAACGATCCGCACCCCGTCGAGCACGGATTTTTCGTGCCCGGAACACTCGACCACAAGGGCGACTTTTCCCTTAAGACCTTTGTCGTCACTGGGCATATCCGGATATACCATCCGAATACCAGACCGCTGAATCGTCTCGCGGCGCTTGGAATTCGGTTCCACGATACGGACATCGTAACCTGAATTTGCAAACAAATGAGCACCCAGATAGCCGATCGGCCCCGCTCCGGCAACCAGCACAACATCGCCCGGTCGGGCGGCCGTAGTCATCAGCGTTGTCATCGTGACTCCCATTAGACGCGCCAGTACCGCTTCCTGCGGCGCCAACTCTCGCGGAATGGCAACAACATCAAGAATCCCCCGCTGTTGCATGCTCTGATGTTCGCCCATGCACAACAGCAACGTCCCGTGTTCCAAATCCTTGACCTCAGATCCGATCTCCTCGGCGCGAAAAATAGCCGCATAGCCCGGATGGTTTGGGAAAGCGCGCGCAGGATCGGGATGGTTGCCGAGGTAATTCCATGAGAGCTCCGTGCCTGGGCTCACCAGTGTACACACAGTCCTACCGCGCACGTCTTGGGGCCCCAACATCGCAGTATCCTCGATGGACAGCAGTTCAGCCTTTTCCTTCGCGGTAATGGTTATTGCGCAGTACGTCATAACAAGACCTTTACGTTCAATGCGACTTGGCGGATATATGCCGCCGCCATATCGTATTCCTCGGCATTAGGCAGGTGTTCAAGCATCAGGGGGATATCCTCATCGAGCTTTGCCATGCCCGTAAGATACGCCTGATAATCGAGCGCCCCATTCCCAGGCCGGACCTCGTCAAGATTAACAGTGAGCCGGTCATGCAAGAAAATATCCTTGGCATGACACGACCGGATATATGGGCCGAGCCTTGTGATGAAATCGCTGATTACTTCGCCGTTACGGAAGTACAGTTGTGGACTGCAAATCAGATTAACAGGATCGAAATGCACGGCAAAGGCCTTGCGGTCAATCGCACGGATCAGTCCAAGATAGGAGTCTACAGAATCCGGGAACATCCAAGGCATGGTTTCAAGGACGTAACAAGATCGTTGCGGCCGCACGTTATCAATAATGTCTCTAACGACCTCGACGATCATTCCAAAGGTCTCGTCCGTCAAATCGTCCCGACATGGGCCATCCCACTTTTCACCCCTTGATCCGGCAATGTTGACGCAACAACGGGCGCCGATCTCCTCCGTCAAGGCAAGACTCTGCTTGCACTTCTCGATAGCGGCTTTACGCGTGGCCTCATTTGGGCTGAGCGGATTGTTCCATACCCCTACTTCGGCGATGACAATGTCAGCCTTGTGCGCCATAGCGGCATAGGCCTGAATTTCGTCCTGTCCAGAGTCCCTTCCAACTGGACAATAGGCCGCACGATAACCACGATCCCTAAGCTCTTGTACCCATTCGTCAGGCCCCGCGTATTTTGCAAACAGTGGACCGCCTAATCTCATAATATCCATCCTTCAAAAACATAATCGCGACCATGTTGTTATATTATTCCGGATAAGGCGGCTTGACGCCTATTGGAAATGGACCAAAACCCAGCAAGGCGCAATCTTCGGCATCAATAATATTACAAACCGAATGTGTGCCGTAACCATAATACAAGAAAAAACGTTCCCGCCTTGGATTGTCATCACAAAAAAAGATTTGAGCCTTGTTATCCTGCAATTTCGTATTAAATACGGATAGTTCCCATCCATACTCCCCAATAATCCGGAATCCCACCGGTTCTCCCAACGCAGTCAATCTGCCATTGACACCTTCAAACATGGCCTCCACGAATACACCGTCATGTCCGCGTTTAAAAGCAGCTGAAAAAATATTCGGACAGACTGGATGCATACTCGTTTTTTTATTTTTCACAAGCGCCAGAGCGGCTTTAGCCATGCGATGCCCCAAGCGGACCAAACCGGACGCATTGACATGAACAGAATCCTTCATGACCAAATCCAACGTACCAACAGCGGCGGTACGCTTCAATTCCAGCCCAAGCTGGCGCTGTTGTTCGCGCACAAACATCCAGAGATATTCCTTGAATCCGGTCTCTGTAGTATGAAGCCGCGCTAATTGCGCCTGAACAAATGGCAGACACGGCGCGTTCAAATCACGGCGCAGATTGGAAATCAAACGTTTCATGCGCGACTTAAAATGAACGGCATCAGCATAGTTGGTGTCAGCCTCGCCCTGATACCATAAGATACCGGTTACCGCTCCGCCGTTTTTGCGAACGCGCCGCAAGAGCGCTCCATATAATGAATCGCTCACAACCGATTGTTTTGAAGGCAACCACTGGGTCAAAGATGTCCCGCCATGCGCACAGGCAATCAGACCAATCGGAATATCCAAAGTCCGTGTCATCTCATTGGCAAAGGAAATGCCACAACCTGTCCCCCGACACCGCCCCCTGTCAATCTTTTTCCGGGCGCCAACCGGACCGTCTCGTCCAGCCAACACATGATGAATGCGGTCGAATGCCGCCGCTGAACAGTGAAGCGGATCCTTGGCGGGCCCCCATGTGTCATCCATATAAAAACAGCGAACTGACGGAAGAGCCTTTTCACTTTCGGCCAGCAGGCCATCTCCAACCATATTGGACTGTCCCGCAAGAACCCATACATCACCCACATACACGTCTTTAATTTGAGTGGTTGCCACCATCCGCCGCATCTTATCCCTGATGCCGATTTCAAACGCGTAAGGACCGCCAACCGGGATTCGCCTTATCAAGCCTCGCCATGCGCCGCCAGACACACGCCCAATAACCAGCCATGAACCATTTTTCGCCCGCAAGCAAAGATCACCAGCGTTATTTCCGGCACAACAGCCGGAAAAGGAAATGCGGCCATATCCGCTTGAATACCGTTGCACCACCATATGGTCAAACAGTCCGTTTTGTATTTGGATGATGTCTTTTTTTATTTTCATATGTAATCATCAGTGATCCGTCAATAAGATGATATTTGCTTTTCACTTCCTGTCTTTTCCTTCACCTACGACACAGTCGCGCATCGGCGGATGGCGAAAATAAATTCTGATAAATGCTTCCGCATAGAAATACCCTGATTCATATCCGCGGAATTTCATCATTGTCTCATTAATGGGATAAAAACCAGAAGGTTTCTGGCTGCGATGGCGAAAAGTCGCCAGTTTTTTACGCTTAACATATGGGGTAACGTCAACGTAGGTATTCGGGATAAACTGGTAGTTTTGATAGCCCGTGCATGGCTCAAAATAATAAAGTTCAGGTCTCAACTTGTTTTCCAGGTTATTCAAGGCCCTGAGCGTGCAAATCCCCACCGCCTGGTGGTCAACGTGATAATCCACCGGCCAGTGGCTGTATACCATATGCGGGGAAAAACCACATATTACCTCTTCAAATTTTTTCAGAGAATCAGAATCTATCGGTATCTTTGCATTTGGATATTTAAAAAAATCAACCTCTGCCTTCAATGCTTTAGCCGCATTTTTACCCTCACTTTTCCGTTCGGCATTGGAAGAGACATGCACAATCAAGACCTCGTTTTTCTCTTCAGCATATCTGAGGATCGTCCCGCCCATGGAAGCTTCGGCATCATCAGGATGGGCGCTAAACACCAGAATTTTTCTAAGAGCCACGGGAATTACCTTTTTTATATTCAGCCATTTGCCTTTATGGTCATTTTCTTGGAATTCCATTTATTAAAATCTGTAAATAGTCCCTTGCCACAAAATCGTTTCGTATGCGCCCATATCCACGATACCATTCAAAATGCGCGCATTTCCTTCGAGATCAACGGCATTCGTCATCCAGTTTTGATTTGTCCCTGCATTAACGCAAGGCGAACTCATGCGCAGACGACAATTTCCTCCGGACAAATCCTTCAAAGCGGGATCATTGGTTATATTCCTTATCCCGTCCACCGCCGGAGTTACGCACGAGTAATTCAACCCTGTATTTCCCGTCGTATTGGTAAAATTGTTTGCGCTCACCCCCGCCGAGTTGTAATAAACGATGTTGTTCTGTCCGGTAACGCTGACCGTGCTGAAATAAAGTCCGCCACCGGAAACTCCGGCCGTATTGCTTACTATCGTGCAACTTTCAACAATACCGGTTTGACACAACACGCCGCCTGCATTTGTCCGCGCCACATTGCCGGAGAACAGGCAATTCCTCAGGATAAAGTTAGGACCGGAAATTCCGCCCCCGGAATTTGTCGCAAAATTACCGTTGATAGTGCAATTTTGAATAAGCGGGGGTATGGAGCAATCCAATTGAAATCCAATACCGCCGCCTTGGCCGGAATACGTGCTGTTATATCCCTTTGCGGTATTGCCGGTAATGACACAATTTATTATTGTACGACCTGATTTTGATGAATAAAAGCAAATCCCGCCTCCGTCAGCGGCTATGTTGTTTATAACAGCACAATTGGAGATAGTGCTGTTTTGTCCGCCAAAATATACCCCCCCCCCGACGAACTCGGTACCGCAAGAATTACCTTCAATCAGCGAATCGCAAACAATACTATTATCCCCCACTCTAATGCCGCCGCCGTATCTTTGCGCGGTGTTGCCTCGTATTATGCAATTCGTAACATCTGTATTATTTATTTGTATTCCTCCGGCATCTGATCCTCCGCTAGGATGTTTCCCCCTGTTGCCGGTAACCAAGCAGTTTATAATCTTTGATCTTCCGCTCCCAATCGCGGTTGCATAAATAGCGCCAAAATTAACGATATTAGTAACAGCAAAATTTGTGATAGTGAACCCATCAATCGTGGATGTTGTTGAACCGGGATTAATGTAAAAACAATAATTGGAAAACACCGGATAATTGCCGTTGAAAATTGTATTTGACCGCCCGTTCACGCTTTGAATCGTCAATGCGTTGGTTATCGATACACCGTTTGTAAAATAATAAGTTCCGTTGGTAACCCAGACTATTCTTGGCTCGGTATTGGTCATGGCGGCATTCACAACTTCAAGGATACTTGTCCCAGCCGTTGCCCAGTTTGTGTAAGGATCGGCGGAAGTTACGCCGGGGGTTCCATTCGTCACCACATAATGCGTAGAGGCCATGCCGGTTAGCGCCATCAGCCATATGCCCAACATCACAACTAACCAATTAGTTTTCATTATCTACCGTTACCTTTCATGTCGTCAGATTCAGGAAACAACTCCTTCAACCCGATTGCAATCTGTAAATCAGTATATCCCTGTAATATATCAACAGTCCAGCATAATGTGTTTGTTTTGATCTTGTCATATCTGGCGTTTAATTCCTCAAAACGCCGGTGATATTTGCCGTCATGGTCCGGATGTTGTTCAAACCATTTTTCCAACAATCGCCGGTGCGTCTCGCATTCAGATTTTTTCATATCCAACCATTCCCGCGTGGACTTAATCTGTTTTCGTTTTTTTCGCTCCGCAGGTTTATCCTCCGTGACATTCCAAACCGGACTGCCGACTATCCTGCCATGATTGCCCTTGCCGGACTGGTCTTTTATATAACAACACTCGCCCCTCCTCTCCAGTTCCTTCTTTTGGTCCTTCATCGGGTACCATAACAACAAACCATTTGTTGCTCCATCCAAGCCTCCGCCGGCATATATTCCCAGCACTTCATCTTCCGTCAATGCCCGGTTGTAAACCCGAACATCCATCAATTTACCGCAAAACGGACCGATGCCTTCATTGAATCTACTGCAAAACTTCAACGATCCACCGGCCACCCCCCCGTTCGTCCCGCCGTCAAAGAACAAATCAGATTGCTGTCTTATCCCATCCACGCACAATTTCATTTTCCCGTCGCCAGTTGATGGACTGCTCCACATCACCGCCAGATGCCGCCAACCCCCGCTGGAAATGATATTTTTATCCCAACCAAGATAACCGCTTCCCTGCGATTTCTGTCCTTTTAAATAAAACGCATATTCCGGTCCATAAAAATGCAATAGGACCGGCCCCTTGATAAGATTACCCATGCTATACTCCCCTTTCACCCACATCATCACCGTAATCGCATGCAATCCTTCTGTTATGGACTTCTCCACCACAATGCCGTCATCATTCCCATTGAATCTTAATCCCCCATACGCGTTATTCTCAACCGGCCAGAACGACACGGCCAGGGTAATAATGCAGGCCAAAAATAGTGCCATGAAAAATATTTTGCGCATGGTTTGTTACTTCCCAAACAACGCTTTCAGCCCTTCCCGCGCAATGCAATCATCGCTCCTTTGGCGCAGGGTTACTGATGCGCGGCTTACCGGCATCAATTCACGGTATTTGGGTTCCGATTGCGCCGCCAGCTTTCGCACTTGATCCCATATTTGCCCAAGATTATCCGCCTCCGTTCCCTGCTCGCCACACTTGCTTACTTCGGCAAGATTCTTCCTATATTTACCAGCCAAGTCCGCCATTTTTTTTATTTCTTCATGCGCATATTGCATATAAGAACGATTGATTTTATTTTCTTCAGAAATCACATTATCTCCGTCCTTTCCCTTGAAAATAAAACACCCAAAGTTGGCAACATCATGAAACCCTGTCACCAGGAACGGCCAGCAGGTGTTTAGTTCATCGGACGGATCATTCAGCATATTCCGGGCCACGTTTGCAGGCCATTCGTCTCCTTCCTTCGGAGTCTTTGCCGCCAAAACATCAAATGGAATACGCAGTTCCAATACCCATTCCGTTTTCCCGACAACCGCCTTTGCCTCCCATTCCTTCAAATTTACCATCTCCGTTCCCACCCCATTACACCTGCTTCCAAAACTATTAGCCACCAACTGGGTATGCTTTGATGCGCCGACAGGCCATAAAAAAACCTCTATGCTGTCATCAGACCATAAGTTATTGCCTTTTACCTTTGCGATTAGCTTTTCAGGTTGAGATTCTTCAGCCCGAACCAATAGATAAATAGCATCATCCGTCCATCCCGCCTTGAAATACGTCTGTTTCTCAACAGCATACTTCTTTTCACGGCCATTGTTAAAGATGTAAAACCCGGTCGCTTCCGGGATGTTATTCCATGCCTCATCATCCAGCTTCCCGTCAATCACCGGCGCTTGCGCCAGGCGATGGCAGGGATATATCCGTCGTTCGTCCGCTTCAGTGCAAGATACAATTGTAATCAGGGCTATCGCCGCAAATGTCATTTTGATTAGATTGTTCACGAAATATTCTTTTTTAGTGTATTTTCGCGTGTTTGGCGGGCAGATATTACCGCGGCTTCTATTTCTGTTCCTCAACCACAAATACATGTTCCGCAATCATGCCCGTCGCTACGTCTTTTGCCAAAATCTTCCATTTTCCGACCGCCTCATTGAGCGCCAACAAAACCGAGCCATGGCCTTTTCCGTTTTCACCGACAATATTTTCGGCATAATAAGAAATATTTTCTCCTTTCGGCGATACCAACTCAACATGAAACACGTGCAGGCCGGGACGCTCAACGCCATCAATCGCCGTCTCGTACTCCAATGTTTCACCCTGTCCAATCCGCTTCGGCGCGTTCAACTTAAACACCTTAACCTCATAGGGAAGAAACGCAAACAACAAGCCTTTAGACGGCTCAATCGCGGTCTTGATCAGATCGGTGTAACCAACATATTTACCCTGACGCACGTCGTAAACATGCCGTTTTTCATTCAATTTCAGGATAGCGGACTTGGCAATCAACGGCTTCGCTTCCCCCGCTACATAAGCGGCAGGAACTTCCGGCAATTCCTGGAGCACACCGAGATACACAAGACCATTCTCTTCAAACCGGTACAGGCGCACACCGGAAATTTCCGGTTCGATCTTTACCATCTCATTTATTCCGGCCTGAGCCATCAGGATATTGAATAGCTCTCGAATATTGCCGGATTCATTACCAACTTTGACTGTAGCCCCCACCACTTCGGCATAGGTTGTAAGCGAGAAATTAAGCAGGATTGCCTTGCCTTTCCCATAGCGGTTGATGATCAACGCCGGTTTTTCACCCGCCAACAATGCATGCGTCTTGCCAGTCCCCAAATCAATTGACAAGTCGCAAGCCGTCTTCTTCAACGCCTTTGACCAACCTTCCAGATTGATTCTTACATCACAGTTGGTCGTTGTTGGCACGGACGTCACCTGTTTTACTCCAAAAACCTTATCTAATATTCCGCCCGACTCATACGGCTTGCCATGCTCATCCCGCACGCCCGGACGTAGATCCGCGATCACCGTTCCACCTTCACGCACAAAATCTTCTATTTCCCCGGCCTCTTTCCGAGAAAGCGCCTGAACATACGGCATCCACAACGCTTTATATCCGCCTTGCTTAAGTTCCCCATTTGCAACCTGCTCATAGGAAACAAGTCTGAATTGGTGACCGGTGTCCTCAAACAACGAGGGCAACGTGTTTAGAACCTCATTCATCGCAGGCAAATTTTCAGTCAGTGTTGAGACATGAACGCTGGAGGCCGAATACAAGATGGCTATCCCATCGTCAGCCTTCTTCGCCATCATCAGTAGTTTTCCTATTCCGTTTTTGACCGCGCTGACCTCCGCCACATTCGGCTTGAAAAAATCATGTATTGATAAATCAAACGCAATGATCTCAGAGCCAATAATCGGATCGGCTGTAAAAACCCAGTATGAATTCGCTCCCCGGAACAGATAACGCCAGGCTACGTAACGCTGAAACTCCGGACAGCGCGTGGTTCCATATCCGCCATACCAACCTAACCCCAAAAGCGTCCTGGGCTGGGCAAAACTTGTCAGCGCATACGGCACAAATGGATAGTCATAGGTATTGTTCAGCCGCATCGCTTTCATGAGCTTGTAAAAGTCAACGCCCTGATAACTGTTGATTTTTGTATCACTCCCTTCATAGCCGACTTTTGCCTCCGGCACAATCTTCCGAATCACTTCAGTGCCATATGTAACTATACCTGCCCACGTGCTTTCCATATGCCGCCGGAAATCAACCCAGAGCGGTTGCAATCCGGGGTTTTTCATCGCTTCATCCAGGGTAACCGGCTGGACTTCATCAAATGATTTATATTGCGCGCCATATTCGCTATTCATGGCTTCCACGGTCTGGTATTCGGATGCCAGAAATTTATGAAACGCGGCCACGCACGTCGACGAAAAACAGAGTTCGCAAGAGCCTGAAACAAACCGATTTTCATCGCCCAAAGAAAATTCAGTTACAGAAAACGGTTTTTCTTTTTCCGCGCATTTTGTCAAAACCCCTGCCAATTCTTTCCGATATTCAGGATCCGTCAGGCAGGGTTGACGCACATGTTCATCTTTTGTGCGATTGCCTGTACGATTACGATCTACAAGCCAGGTCGCATAAGGAATATGCCGAATATTATATAAAAATGGCATCTCCGAAAAACGCATTTCTTGCGGACCATAATATGTATCAAACCCGGCATTGGCCAATTCGGCATACATATAATAGCAGAGATATGACGGATAACCGTCGCTCCATCCTATGACCCGGATATCATCTTTCGGCGGCAGGTTTGAAATCAAAAAGGCTTTCTCTTTTCTATCCAAAACTTCATCACCTTTCCGCAATTCCAATTCCAAATATTGAACAATCGTCCTCGGTTGACTGCCGGAAACTTCAAATGTCACCTCTTGCGCCACATTGGGTTGAACCGCCGGAACATCAAGACGCGTTTCCGCCGTCACCCGTCCATACGTGTCCCTCTGCCAAAGAACAAGGTTCATCCCGCTCTTAGCGGAAGCAATCCCGTCCACCGGCGTTTTCCGGGAAATAACACTGATTTTCCCCGTCACCTTTTCTTCCCAGCGGTAATCCTTCTTTATCTCAACAGACTCAATTGTCGGATCTCCCGACAGTTCCACAAATGACGACCCGAATGCCCACACTTTCCCCTTCTCCTTCACCAAAACATCCGTAAAATATCTACCGGCCGGCGCGCGGGGAATATTAAAACTAACCGCCGTCCCGCCGTAAGACAGTTTGATTTTCCTCTCCTGACTGCTTACTATTTTATTGTCATCACTACGAAACGCGAAAACGCACGTTACCGCTTTCCCATCCGGACCTGACACGAAATATTCCACATTTGTCAAATCACAACGATTGGTGAACACATAGTCTCTGCCGGTCAGCCGCACTGACGTTCTGCCTGCCGCAAACCGCATCAAATGACTTATCCATGCCAGATAATAATCATACTCCACAAACTTCGGTTCCAGCAAATCCCCAATTGGACCGGGTGTCAACGCCTGCAATGCTGGAACCTTGAATCCTTTCAAAGTCAGTATTTTCCCCTTGCCGAACACGGCACAATCTACCGTTGCGCCAAGCCAGGCTGACATATCCTTGTATCCGGAAAAAGCGGGAAGACCTTTGTAAGGAACCAAAGCGGGAAATTCCAGTTTTTCTTTCTTTGCTGTCGCCCGCTTGAAATAGTCATCCTGATTGGGCACAAATCCAACCAGGGACGTGCCCTCGTTCACTTTCTTTAATAAACTGTAGCGCACAATCAGCGGGAACGAACTCCAGTTAACATTCCCCATCACGATCACATCGTAAGAACCATTCAACTTCGCCATGATGTCGTCCGTAAGCGCAATTTTATCTCTCGCGCCAGGAATATTTTCACAATATTGATTGTTATCAACGGCAAAAAACGTATATTGCAGTTCCATCCGCTGGGCCAGTTCCACCACTTCACGCATCCCGGTCCGGCTCACGATAAAAAAAACTTTCAACGGCCCCTGCGCGTCTGGTTTGGCCCATTTGATGTGCGGCGTTACAACCTCCTCCGTCGGAGACCAGTATTTCGTGCCATAATCCGATCCGGCCAAGACCATTACTGCCGTTGTTGCAACAATCGAAATCACGTAAAATATTAATGATTTTTTTCGCATGGCGCCTCCCTTTTACCTGTTTTATTGATCAATACAACAACATTATCCAACCCCATCAAACTCATTCGCTTCAGCGATTTATAAGCGCAACCAATCATTCGTTTCTGCATTCTTATTTCTGCATTTCTAGCACATGCTCACCCCACAGATTGCATTCCGCAGTAAACATATGCGTGGTGGGATCGTATTTGAAATAAATATCCTTCCCGTCCAGCGTCACTTTCTGCGGGCCTTTATCGCCACGCATGGTTCCCTTGATCACGCATACGCCCTGACCAGTCACCTTGCCGGTGTATTTACCGGTTTTTCCATCAACAAACTTATCCAGGCTTAAGCACTGGCTCTCATCGCAGACGGATAAGACCAGGTCGCCCAATACGTTGACCGTCTTGATCGTGCCCTCTTTCACCTCCATCGGCATGACCATGTCCTTGATCCTCATTTTGACATTCTTCACGTTATTTGCCGTGGCCCAATCTATATTAACCAGTAATATCTTCGTCTCCGCTTCCGCTGTCTTGCCGGGATACACGGCATAATTGATGTCCCTCTTTTCATCCAGTTCGCCAAGTAATTCAAACTCACCGGCTTTGACCGTTCCAACCACCAACGGCTTTACGAATTCGGCAGGGGCCGGAGAGAAACTATATGTGGTCATCAGGTAGGCCACGCCTTTGCCCAACTTGTTATCAATCAACACCGGTATTTTAGCGTCACCTGCCGAGGCTATTACCTGCGCCCCTTCAACCTTCACGTCCGCCCATTCTAGGTCCGGATAGTCGTTCGTGTAAACAAACGTGTTCCCGACCGGAAATGTGAACTGTTTGAGCGATGAATCCCTGTCAAACTTGACAATGTTCGCCGTGTTTTCTCCGAACTTGCGCTCAAGTTTGCCGTTGACCGTTATTCCGAACAAATCCCTGAAATCACCGTTATTGATGATCTCCAGTTCCGGTTTTCTTTCGACCTGTTGGCTTAATTGTGGCAGGCTCATGAACAGCGTTCCGCCGTTCTTCACGTATTCCTTGAGCTTCCCATATATCTCCGGCGTCATCGTGTTCCAGCCAAGGAACATCAAGGTTTTATATTTCTTCAGAACGTCTATCGGCGCCCGGATCGGCACAATATCCACCTGGCCGTAGGGTGTGCCCGCGTAACGGCATGTATCTTTTCTATGCGATTGCCCTGGGATTAGAATATCATAAAGATTGCGCCAGCCGCACTCAATGGTTGGTTTCCATTCATCTCCATCCTGTCCCCATACTTGAAGTTTGTATCCTTCTTCACAGCCTGGTTCCCAATTCGGCTTAAAAACCTCTATTTGATTCCAATGAGGAATATTATAACTCGCAAGGGCGCCTAACGGCGTCCCTTCATAATTTCCCCAGATCATACCAAGATCAACGGCAGGCCTTTGATCAGATCTTGGATGGCTTTTCGCCCACGCATAGAAGCTTTTTGCGATTTTACGAAAGCCTTGACACTCAGGACTATCATCATTGTAGATTGGCCATTTTTTATCGAAAAAATTCGCAATTCTCATTCCAAACAGGCAGTCCTGAAGGATTATTAAATCAGTTCCATAAACATATGACAATTCATAATCCAGCATCATCCGGCGCTGATGTCTCGGCGTATAGGAATCATCCTTGGGAGGACCATACCACCCCGAACCGCCATAAAATTCAACATTCAAGAATGCTGCCCATACCGGTCGGCCATACGCACCTGACGCGCCTCTGGCCGAAGACATGCTAGTACAAATATTATTGACATGTTCCGAACTGCAAATATCTACGCCGGCTTCCAATGTTTCGCCATGTCCTACAGGTCCAATTTCTGTGGTTAACAAGCATTTCGTTCCTTCATTCCTTTTCAAAGTTTCTACTCCGCCTGACCACAAAAATCTACCGTCTGAATTTGTCTCCGCGTTTATCACAAGATTATTCACAAAGCTATCTCTTACCTCCTTCATATTATCCTTAGATTTGAAACGTCGACTTAAACTGTCTAACGCGCCATTCCAAGAAGCGTCTTCTCCTCCGCTTAATGTTCCCAACACATTATTTCCAAATCTCTTATAGATGCATTCCGTTTCTTCTTTCGATAATATATTCACTGGCAAGAAAAAACAGAGATTTGCATTCTGGCATTGCTTAATCCAATTTAGAATGAAAGAGTGCTGTTTTTCGCGCATTTGCGCAGAATATTTCCAGCCCGCGTCCTCAATACCATAAAAAGCCATTCCGTCACCTAATTTATCGTCCTTTATCGCCTTAATGCATTTTCCCACATCATCAAAGGGCACGCCACACAAGTTTATTATGATCTTCGGATATTTTCCTGTTTTTTCACCCAATCCTGACAGTATCTTTGCCGCCTCTTCTTTTTGTTTGATTTCCGTATTCATATTTGTTTCCGATTGTTTAGCGTCTTCACCCAGCAGGGGAAAACACAAAACATTCAAAAGTAAATAAAATATTAATATCCTGGCAATTGTGGTTAACTTTATTTCTTTCATGGCGCATATTCCTTTTTGATTATTTCATTAATCAATATATTTCTGCTTCGTTACATTCAGTCATTGGTGAACCGGAAACTGTACAAATCAGCGTCATGCAACATCATTCGGACCCGAACCGGGCGTCCGATCAAACACCCAACATCCGCGCCATTCTTCCAGCGAACGGTGTAGTCCAATGTATCGCCGATAATTTCCAGGCAGTCATCCATTGCATATCCCGGCAGAATATGGCCATTGACATCCTGTAATTCCACGTAAACACGACCCGCCGCCGAGGTTGAAATATTCAATGCCAGCCGGCGGCCGCTGAAAAGCAAGGGTTTCGTGATCATTTCTCCGCCTTCCGCCGTCGCATTCAAAGATACAAAGCCATCCATCCGCAACGTATAACGGCGAAGGGTTCTGCCTTCGCCCCTCCAATTATATTCATTTGAATATAATGATAATTCTTTGCCCCCGCCCGGCAGGGCAGATTCGGTTTCCAGTATTCCCAATGCTACAAAGTTGTCGCCATAAGTCCAGTTGCCTTCCGAGCGAAGTCCCGGCCTGATAAAAGCTTCTCCCCAACGCCGAAAATTGACGCCATCGCGGCTTGACATGAACAGAGCATCAGTCAGCGCAGTGCCATACCGAATGTTGGTTTTGGAACGCATCCGGCGGTGTTCAAGTTCAGAAAGCGCTTCTATGGACGGCGACCATTCGCGCTGAATGTATCGCGTCGGAAAACCCAAAAATATATGCGGCGCGCGATAATAGGGCTGGATATTATTAGTATAAAGCTGTTCTTCCGGGACCCCGGGATAAGCCAGCGGAACCGGTTCGCTCCACTGCGTCAAGTCCGGCGATACGGCGGTGGCAATACCACGGATACGATTATTATAAGTTCTGATAAACGCGCGATACTTGCCCCGCATGGCATCCCAAAAAACCACATTTTGCGAGTCAAGCGCATATCCGATGAAAGCCTTTTTGTCTGGGACCAGCGACCAGCGGATCCCATCGGCTGACGTCACGAGACACAACCCCTTCTTTGGATCGCTCCATCCCGTCCCAACGGCTTTATACCGTTGTTCTGGCAAACATCCGGAATGCTCGTCAAGAAACGGCGTAAAACCGGCGACCCCCATGTAATCGTCGTCTTCTTCCCCCCTCCAAACTATATTATTACGAGAGATACCCTGATATTCAAAAATATTGACCGGTGTCCGTTCCCATACAATTCCATCCTTGCTTTCCGCCAGGCAAATAGACGGAGGGCGGGCGGGGCAATCACGCGCAAAATCAAAGGACCAGCTTCCGTAATAGAGCAGGGCTTTGTCGCCATCGCGCAATACGGTCGCATAGTCAGTCATGCATCCTTCCCAGGGCATATTGGTCACCAGCGCCGCTTCACGCGGCTCCGGCCGATGCAGGCGCAAGCCGGCCTTGCCGGAGAAACTTTCAACCAGATAATCATCCGCAAGAAGTTCCAGACGATCGTTAATATCAATCATTTTGTTTCCTTTAAACCGTAAAGTTGGGCAACACAAATATCGTCAAACCACGCCGTGCCGACATGATTCTCAAAAAAAACATGAACAATGGCCCACTTAACGGGTTTCTCAGGATTAAATATTTTTTCCCCATATTGCCAGTCATGAGTTCCAGGATCAAATTGCACCACCTGAACGCCGGATTGAGTGCCATCATCATAATAAAAGTTGACATATATGCCGTAGCGTCCCTTTCCTTTCATTACCTCTTTGGCCTTGTTCCATCCACCGATTCGTATTGGTCGCGGTTCCTTTTGATTGAAGGATAAATCCTGACGGATCTCAAAAACTTCTTCCAAACTTGAATTAGCAAACCTTATGCATTGCCGGACGCCGTGAAACTCATTAGTGTCTATTGCGCCTCCCTTGGAAGCGCCGCCTTTGTCCCGCCACTGAAGGAGGCCATATTCAAACCCGTTGTTAAACACGAGATTTGTTCCTGCGGATGATTCCTTAATAGACGGCCGCAATGCCGCCACGATGTATTGCGAAGCCTTCATTCCGATTTCCGATTCCGATAATTTCACGGCTATCTTGAGCGCTTCCTCTTTTTCTTTCCCTTCCTGATCGATATTGCCCGCCTTTTCGCACCGTTGGGCGGCATCCAATTTCATCCCAGCCTGCCAAATTAATTTGGTCAAATTAAACTGGTCTTCCGCATCCTTTATTCTTTTCTTTATTTCATTGCTTTCCGGAATGCTGTTGGCTTTTGTTATCATATCTTCGAATTTCTTAATATCTTCTTCATTCACATACTCGGTCATTTTTCTCCAGACTTGAAGATAATGTTTGCCGGAGTTATTGAGTCTTTGCGCAACGTCCTCCCACCCCATGAAATAATCATGCATAATATTTCCAGCCTTGCCATAGTACTTGCTGAAATAGGCTGACAATATGTTATCCAGGCTTTCATTTACATTCCAAGCCAAACGCATGGCCACATAATCATTTAAATTGTAGTAGTTTTTTTGTTCATATCCGCTCCCGCCGAAATACCATATAATAATTCCTCCAAATTCTTTATAATACGGAAAATCTTTTGCCATCGTATTGAGCATGGGCAGGGGCATCAGGAGATGTCGGTCCATGCCGACGTTCAAGTCAAATGGGATTATCCTCTTTTTATCATCATAGCATTTTGCCCACCCTTCAATAGCCGAGTAAAAGCCGCAATTCACTTTGCAATCCCTGTCGCCGATTGCATGCGATGCGCATCTTACGTAGAAGTTGAATATGCTAAACAGATTTTTATTTAATTTTACCAACGAAACTCTCGGGGGTTCCATCCATGAATTATAGTGTTCGGCCGTGAATTTAACGTCAGGGAACACAATGTTCACCCTGTTTAAAACCTCGTTTTCAAATATAATATAAGAATTGCTTCTTATAAAAGTATTCCAGCGTCCCCCCTTGACAAGCGGCTTGTCCAGCTCCATGCATTTCTCACATTCACAATAATTAAAGTTATCCCCCGGAGATAACCAGATCATCCCGATTTCCGGATTCTTTTTGAGAAATTTAACGATGTTTTCCGCTTCCAGCCTGATAACGTCAGGATTTGAGACGCAGACCTGATTTGTTTTTCTTTTCCCATTTACCAGAGCATAGTACTCCGGATGTTCTTGATAGTATTTTCCCGGCGGGAGAAAATATGTCACCGCTCCATCCGAACCAAAGTCTACCTTTATCCCTCTTTTTTCAAGTTCCGGAATAATATTGGTTTTTTTCCAATCATCATACCCTGGCGCTGAGCCAGACATGAAGCAAATCCAGTTGATCCTGTTTTTTCCCAGCCAATCCACCCAGGCAACACTGTGAAATCCTCCAAATCCGCAAAATGCCATCCTTAAATTCAAATCGGCATTTTCCGAAACATCAACATCTTGTATGCAAATATGTTTTGAATTCGTCACAAAATCCTCTCCCGGCGCCGGCCAGAGATAACCGAGTCTTTCCAGAAAGGCATAAACGCTGTATAACGCGCTCCGCGGATTACTGCCGAGAAGAACCAAGTTATTGGCAAAGGTCTTTATTATAAACCCATCCTGGTTTTTATCCAGTTTATCCGCATTGATTGCCCCTTTCTTGACAATCCCCTGTATTTTGCCGTTGCTCTTCAACGTGCCGATGAATATGAAGTTGCCCTTCGTCACTGGATCGCTGTCTTTTGCTATGGGCAGTTTTATTCCGGACATTTTCTCCAGGTATTTTGAAAGTTCTTCCGCGGCGAATATTTCCGGCGCCTCCGCCTTTGCGCCAATGATGATCGTCGCCTTGGCGAGGTCCACTTCCGATCTTGAGCCTTCCTGCGCATAAGACGCGCCGCCAATCGCCGTCCATGCCAGAACCAACAATGCCTGACATATGTTTTTCATCCAATTATTCGTCATAGATACCTCATGGATTTTACTTATGATAATCATTCGCATTATTTTCCCGACATCAACTTGTTTTACCTGAATTTCGGCAAATACGCCGCATGGGCTTTCATCAGCCGCTCTCCCAGCTCGCGCACCTGAACGGCATTCAGATGCGAGCAGAGCGGATCCAGGCGCAATGCCCGAAGCGCCATTTCCCTGTCCTTGCGGAAACAGGCTTCCACCGCAAGACTGAATACGGTCGTCCAAGGCGTCACCAGACCGTAAATTTGATCCGGCAATGGTCCAAACGTCAGCGGTGTAAATCCATTACGGTCCACGCGCATTGCGGTTTCCACAACCGCGCCCATTGGCAGGTTGGCTATCTGACCTATATTGGGCAGATTGCCGACGTCAATGAACGACTGGCTTGAACTGTGTGCGGCGATAATGTCAGCCGCAGTTTCGCGGCTTCGATTGAAGTATCCGCGCATATTTTTTTTGACCCAATCCCGATCATTTGGCCGGTTGCCGCCAAGCCGGGAAATCATGTTGCGCAAATTGCCGTCGCGCTCATCAAGCCCATCCTGACGCTCTTTTATTGAAGTCCGCTTAAGACGATATGTTTTCATATTGCGACGGCTGGTGATATAGCCGGACAGAAATTCGCAAATGTGCCGGTCGCCAAGATACGGTATAAATCCGGTCGCACGGAATAATTCCGTCGCCAGTTCGTAATTTGACTTGAATCCCATCGGATCGGCTTGTATTTTGCGATATATTTCCGTGATGCTTTGTTTCCTGATTTTCCGGCGCAGATCAGCCAGAATATCCAGCTTGCCGGTCCGAGCCTCCGTAATCCAGATGAAATGATTAATTCCGGCATATTTCACGGAAAGCTCTTTTTCATCTTTGAGTTTATATACGTTTTTTAAAAAGTCCAGCGCAGCAAACAAGCCATGACAAAGTCCGACAACCGGTCCTTTATACATCCGAGAGAGCACCGTGGTCAAAGTGGTCATCGGATTTGTATAATTGAGGACTATAGCCCCTGGGGCCAAATGGTTGATGTCTTCCGCCATTTTGCGCATCACTTCAAAATTGCGCAACAATCTTGCCCATCCGCCTGGGCCGGAAGTATCCCCGACGGTATGATAAATGCCGTATTCTTCAGGAATGGAAAGGTCATAAGTCATTGATCTCAACCCGCCGGTTGAAATGGTAATTATGAAATAATCCGCGTTTTGGAAAGCTTTTATCCGGTCGTCCGTTGAGACGAATGTGGCCGGAGTATGCAGATGCTTGGCATTAAGCTGCAAGAGAAAATCGCGCACAAGATTGCTGGCTTTTATATTTATATCATAGAGCACAATTTCCGAGTCGTTGATTGCCTCGGTCAATAGAATATCTTTGACGATATTCGGCGCCCATCCATTACTGCCGCCGCCTACAATGACGATCTTTCTGCGTTTCATTAGCCGTTAATCCTTTCATTGCTGATTGAAGCTCTTCTATGTTTACCCGGAACGTTCAAATATCTCCGAATGTATCAACGCATATTCCTGCCTTTGCTTTTCAATGTATCTTACACTTGATCAATGCGCAAGAAACTGATATTGACTAACTGGTCATTTGATTTGTATTTCTGGCGCAACATGCGAACACAACATGCGAACATAATCCGGAAAATATGAAACCATCTTCGGGAAAAATTGACATACTGAATGCGCGGTTGTCCGAGTCACAGCCGATACACAGCTCGTCAAGTTTGCATCTGGAACGGTACCCGTTGCGCTGGGATATGCATTACGGACTGGAATTCGGCATAATTAATGCCGGGAAAGAAAGGCGCTTTTTCCACGATAAATCAAGAAAAGAGGTTTCCGCCGGCGACTTCTGGTTTTGCGGGATGTGGGAACCGCACGGGATGGAAGTCGTCATTACGCCCTGTGAGACGGCCGTCCTGCAAATCTGGCCGCCTTTGCTGGCACAGATGCATTTCCCGGAAGTTCCGGATTTTTGCGCCTTGGCGCCGTTCAACGCGCCTCCCAAACAACGGCCGCAGACATCTGAAAAAACCAGGGAGATGATGATTAAGTTCGGCCAACAATTGAAAGAAATCATTTCTTCCAATACACCTTGTCAGAAAATACGGCTCCGGTTTGTTTTACAGGAGATACTGCTTTACATTTATGAATCCTGGCCGGAAGCGGGTTCATGGGGCCGGCGGGCGCCTTCCGAGGAATTCTCACAAATCAACCGGGCGCTGGAAATGGTTTTTGAAAGCAAATCGTTTGTTTCCACGGATGCGGCCGCCCGCGCCTGCGGTATGAACCGGCATAAGTTCGGTACACTGTTCTGCTCATGGATGAACATCCGTTTTGCCGATTTTTCACTCCGACACCGTTTGCAGAAGGCCGCCGCACAATTGCGCGATGATCCATCCGCGCCGATCAAGGAAATTACCCGGCAACTGGGCTTTGCCGATGAAAGCCACTTTCACCGCATATTCCTTAAACATTTTGGCGTTTCTCCTGGCGAATACCGTCGGCATGCGCGCGGCACGTGTCTCGGTTGAGGCGACAGGCAAAGCGGGATGTCGCAGGGGATGACGGAAAAGAGCAGACGGAACTGCTCCTTTCTGATGATAAAAATTTTCTCGCCGAAGTCGCTTTCAGCCATTCCCTCGGAAGAGGTCTGCCAGTGGCGGATGGATTCCCGTTTTCACGGAAATGACAGAAATTATTGTCTTTTATCAGACTTTGCGCCTATGTGCCTTTTGTTGAAATCTGCCCGGCCCGGGCCAGGACACGCGCCTCTACGCTTTGGATTTCGACGAACCCCTGGGAACTGACCGGATTCAAGCCGGCTGATTCTTCCATGGAAGAGTCAGCCTCGTTATATAGCGAAGCCCGGCAGTCCGTCAATTTCTGGAAATAAATGTTGCCCTTGTATAATCCGACCTGGACCGTTGCCGAGGCCGGACGCGCCAGGGCGGAAATTGAATCCATGGCCGCTACCGTGACAGGATCAAAATAGCGTCCGTCATAGATCTGGCCGGCCACCAGGGTGGACAATTCCCTGAATAACAGCGTGGCGCGCCGGTCCAGTACCGCCTGATAGACAAATTCAAGGCATTTTCCGAACAATTCCATGCCGGGCGCCTCATAAACCCCACGGCTTTTTGTGCCGATAATCCTGTTTTCCAGAGCATGGGTCAATCCAAGGCCGTTGCGGCCGCCAATTTTGTTGGCAAGCCTCATGGCCTGGAGCGGATTGACCTTTTTTCCATTTACGCGGACAGGCCGCCCTGACTTGAAGGATACCGTAAATTCTTCGATTTTATCCGGAGCAGCGTGCGGCCAAACGCCCATGGTCGGTTTTACGATCGTGCAGTGCGTCAGCAGACTTTCCAAATCCTCCGCCTCATGCGAAAGACCGGCGAGGTTGGCGTCAGTCGAATATCTTTTTTTCTCCCCCGCATAGGATTTGATTCCGCATCTTGTCAGATAGGCGGCCATTTGCTTCCTGCCCGGAAATTCGGCCAGAAGCGCCGGGTCGCGCCAGGGAGCATAAACCTTCATTTCCGGCGCCAATGCATTCGTGTAACGCTCGAAGCGCACCTGGTCGTTGCCGCGGCCGGTGGCGCCGTGCGCAAGGACGGAACAATCGCGCGCGATCATCTTCGGCAGCACCCCCTTGACGGTTACGGCGCGCGCAATCCCGGTCGTGTTCCAATAACCGCCATCGTATTTTGCCTGGGCCAGAATCGTTTCAAAACAGGCCTCGGCCATTTCATTCTTCAAATTGACGATGATCGCTTCGTCGGCGCCGCAGGCGGTCATGCGGCCGGCAACATGTCGAACATCGGTTTCGTCCGGCTGATCCAGGTCGGCGGTAAAGCAAATCGTACTGACGCCCATTTCTGAAAATTTCCTGGTAATGGTGCGGCTGTCCAGTCCTCCGGATACGCAAAGGCCCACTTTCCGCCCTTTCAGTTCGTTAATGGTCACTGTCCACGCTCCTTTCAAAAATCACCTGTTTTATATTGTTGCAGGTCACATTGTTGATCATGTTTTCGTCAAATCCCCACATGGGAAGAATGTTGTTTATCAAATCCGCGTACAGGCAGATCGAGGGATAACCGGAGGCGTACGGCTGATGGAATTTTTCACAGATCGGATGCGGCGCGTGGTCGGTTTCGATCCAGTCAATATCCCCTACCTTCAACGCGTGGCGCAGGGCGATGCAGTCGGAAAGTTCTCGTAGCGGCGGATTGACCTTGTACAAGAGCCCCTCGCGTCCGCTCATCTGAGTATGCGACCACAAGAGATGATGCGGAGTGACTCCGCAAGTGATTTTCATCTGCGCACGCGCGAAACGGATCATCTCCACTGCCGCAGGCGTGGAAACATGACAGATATGCACGGAACCGGCAAATTTGACTCTTTGGGCAAACCTGATCTGATCTTCGACCGCCCGGATTTCGGCTTCGGGCGGACGGCATATGCAATGCGTAACCGGACGGTCAGGATCGAATTCTTTTTTGCAAAGCTTTTCCTTCTCGCAATGAACCGCCAGAACTCCCCGATAGTCAAGGCCGGCCAGGATTTCATAGACCCGAAGCTGGTCATTTTCGTCACGGATGGCAAGGTCGCCAACCGATTCGCCGGCGTACATTTTTATGCCGACCACCTGTTTACAATCCCTGACCACGGAACAGGCCGCCCGCAACTGGCTTTCGCGCGGGGTTGCGCCGATAAACAGGCGGTAACGCGGCGAATCATCGTGCGGCACAAGCGCCAGCCTTTTTTCCACGTCTTCAGCCCTTAAAATGGGCGGATCCGTGTTGGGCATGTCGCAGATAAGGTCAATGCCGGCCCGGTCGCACAGTCTGAAAACATGCTCGATCGTTTCCTTGTATTTTTGCCTGCCGTCGCGGCAATGGACATGTGGATCTATACGCATGAAATTTGACTCTAACCGTTTAGAGAACAAAATCAATGCCAAAATCAATTCCCTATGCTGTTGTCTACCGCCTGACGGTAAGCCCGAAGATGTGCCACAATTCCGTGGATTCGTGATCATTACACCGCAGATTGGCGGTTCATTCCGTCATCCGGAAATCCAACTGCACAGGCAAGACTGTCTCTTTGCGGACGCGCTTCCTTACTTGATCATTGACCGGGCATCCCAGTCGAGCGGCCAGTTTTCTTTCCTGGATCGAATACCAAAGATCAGAAAGCGCTATTTCCCCCTCGCGCAGTTCAGCCACTTCCAATCCGCTCACAAGGATGGCCTCGGCTTCATCCAATTTACCAAGTTCCATCAGCGCGTACGCCTCCAGAGTCTTCATCCGGCCATGTTCCCGGATTGATTGCGGTTGGGTACGAATAAAATCCAGAACTTCCTCATTCCATCCGGCCTCAAGCCATGCGCGAATGCCTTCAATCATAAGCGGCATTACGGCAGGCGCCATTTTGATCGCCTCCCTGTACAATTCGGCAGCCTTCACATTATCCTTCTCCTCGCCGGCAAGAACGGCAAGATTTCTCAACGCCCAGGCCGTGCGGATTCAATATGCGCGCGTGGACAAACAGCCATGGCGATTTTTCCGGAAGACTGAAATCAATCTGGTAAGGTATTCCCCTCAACCTTTCCCATTCCCACAAACGCAGAATTGGGGAACCGTCCCCGCCGATAACCCGCGCGGCAAACATGGGCGAACAAGTATGCGGACTGTGGCCCCGCAGGGAAATATTCCATTCCACCCCGCCGCTGAACCAGGCATTGCGTATCGCCAGGTTCGCGGGCTGGAACACCGGGGTGACATAAAGAAGCTCGCGTCCGGACGGCTTGTGGACAAGCGACCACAAACGTCCACCGTAATCAAGCAGGAAGGTTGCTTTCAAAATTTCATTTTCCAGAACCGCGACTTTCATCTCGCATTCATGCCTGGCGCGGTTATATCCATCCTGCAGGCTATATGGCAAACAACCCGTGTTCAGCCCATAGCCGAGACGTTTTCGAGCCTGTAGCGGCACGCTGTCGCCGATTTTCATGCCGCAGGCAAAACTGACCGGCGGGTGCAGCGGTGGCAAGGGACTTTCAGAACCCAAATCAGCAGAATTTATTCGATATTTTTCGATTCTAAGTTTAGCTGGCATTATCGTCCTCCCTGCGATTAAATTCAGAGAAAACAATGCGGTTAAAATGCGGAAAATGCAATGGTTTCAGGGGTCAATTTCTTTGCCCGGGAGGGCAAAAAATCGCGTTCGCCGGCATCAAGCAAATTCAAAATTGAATTTTGAATTTCTGACTTGCCCCGGTATCGCCTTCTTCACGGTCTGACTTTCATTCCGGCCTTATGCGCAAGCGCCTTCTGCCGTCCGTCAAAAGTGAAAAAATCTTTCGCGCCGAGGGCTGATGCTGCCGCAACATGAAGGATGTCGGTTGCGCGCGTTCCGAGAGTTTCGGTGTGCCCGGCGCTGAGCGCTTCTGCCGTATGAAATACCTCCGCCCATGCAACAGGAGCTTCCATAAGCGCCCCCGTCTTGACGTCATCTTCAATGGCCGCCAGCACGGCCCGACATTGATCCGAGGAGATGAACTTCCGAAACAAAGCGAGCCGGAATGCGTTACGAAGTTCGTGCCGATGCAAGGACGTAAAGACAAACGGAACTTTGAGAGCGCCGCCAATCCCCCGTGCCTCTTCGCTGTTTGCATCCTGCCCGTAAAGTGAAAAAAGAAAGCTGGTATCCGGATAAATCACCATCTGCTTTGTTCCCGTTCTTCAAGAATCACGCTCGGCATGGTCTTTTTTCCGAAAATGGCCTTCGCGCGGGCCGCAAAGTCCGGCATCCTGAACTGCGCCGGCGGTTGTACGCGCGGCGGACAAATTCGGGCAACGGGACGGGTCCGGTTCAAGATCGTGACTTCCTCCCCTTCTGATACGGAATCAAGAACCGCGCCAAAGTCTCGCAAGACTTGTCTGATGGTCGCTGTCTTCATGACTAACATCATGTCAAACATTACCCCCCAGAGTCAAGCCCCATATTTAGATTTCTTGGGAAATTTTTGAAACCGAATCTGTACATCGTGCCAATCCGATCAGGACATTTTTTTGTATTCCGCTTGGGGCGCCACGATTCGCAATCGCCGCCGTCAATAATCCCGCATTATTGACATTGGCTCCGTCATTTTGCCGTGCGAATCGTGTTCTGACCGGGGTTCTGGAAAGAAACGGCAGGTCTTATCCCAATGGAAAAGTAAAGCCGGCATTTGTTATTCAATTTTCTTAACCCATTGCGCAGGAGTGACGATTGGCACTCCGTGACTATGTCGTTCCGGAAAATGTTTCGCGTTACCCGTCACCAAATCAACTCCCGCCTCCCTGGCAAGTTCCAGGAACGGGGCATCATCCGGATCAGGCAAATTATTGTCCTAAATCGGACGCCTGATATAGCGCAGAGGAGAACATCCAAAAGCGGATTTGAATATTTTCGAGAACGAGGCCACGTCCTCATATCCGAGGTAATCCGCGATTTCGGCCACGTTCAGCGATGAACGCCGGAGGAGGTACACCGCGGCCGAAAGCCTGGTCTTTAAAAGAATATCGCTGAAGGAAAGTCCT
>Ga0074199_1000289_pt1 | contig 92845 bp, 84 predicted proteins | sample EPASupsiteSAE347_FD_64528 | JGI IMG/M metagenome (GOLD analysis project Ga0074199, IMG submission 64528) | Bioremediated contaminated groundwater from EPA Superfund site, New Mexico - Sample SAE3-47 | ecosystem: Environmental > Aquatic > Deep subsurface > Groundwater > Contaminated ...
CGTTTGGATTATACTATTTACATTTTTGACAGTGGCTTCCTGGTGGTTTTTAAAAAAACAAAAAAACCTAAATATATATATCTATATTTTACTTACAGTCCAAGTTTGCTTATTTTTATCTATACTAAATCTCCCCGACATATACCATATAATACTAAACGCATTTCCGTTGATACTTATATTATCTGTGCTGCTAAGACATAATTTATATAAATTAAAACTTCTATACTATTCCAAAATTATCAAAGCAGTCTTATTAATTTCAATAAGTATCCTATATTTAGTTATTTTCTCTAAATTCCTTACTAATCTCAGCGCCTCTCTTAAAACCAAAAATTATTTTAGCTCTCTACAAAAAACTATTGGACAAGAAGAAATTTTTTCTCACCCCTTTATGCCTGGCTTATACTTTGAATTAAAAAAAGAGAATCCATATTATACCAACGTTATAGAAACTATTCAAGGTAATAAAATATTCTTGATGAAAAATTTTGAAATTTTGAATAAACATAAACCAAAATACATACTCACAGAGTATAACATAGCTCTAAATTTTGGCTATGAGAAAAATATTATAGATTATTATATTTTTAATAATTACAGACCCCTAAAAAAATACCAGCATATTATACTGTGGGAAAAAAAATAAAAAAGTCCCCTTAGGGGATTTTTTAATAGAGCGGATAACCCCGCTATCCGCTACGCTCCAGCGGGGCAGGTCTACATTGAACCGCCAAAAACTTGGAGCGAGTAACGGGACTCGAACCCGTCTCCCCTGCTTGGAAGGCAGGTATAATAAGCCCCTATACTATACTCGCATAATCTATTGCTTAAATATATATATATTAAAGATGGAGCCACCCACCGCTACAATTATTTATTTTTTAATAAAGCGGTGGTGCCGCCAGAGGCGGCATATACGATACCCGCCTACGTTCTCCGCTACGCTGCGAACTACGGCCGGGCTCAGCCCGCTTATACAAAAAATGGCTGTGCCAACCGAAGCTCAGACCTATCCTCCGTAGCCAAAGGCGTAGGAGAAAGGAGCGAAGGTTGGTCGGGGTGAGAGGATTTGAACCTCCGACCTCATGCTCCCAAAGCACGCGCGCTAGCCAACTGCGCCACACCCCGTCTACGCTTTTTCGCTTCGCTCAAAGCTTCGACGGGCCCATGGCCCGAAAAAGCTGAAACTACAAATGGCTACAAGCCATCCGAAGCTTTAGCGAAGGATGGTGCCACGGGGAGGAATTGAACCACCGACACAAGGATTTTCAGTCCTCTGCTCTACCACTGAGCTACCGTGGCATGTTTTTAACATGCAAATTGCCTCGGCTCTACTCTACCTCCGCCGGCTGGCGGAGAGCTACCGTGGCCTAATAACTAAAAACTTTTCTTTATTTCTATCTCGTGCCCCTCGGCTATGCTCGGGGCATTCGATTCTATGAAAAATCGAGTGGTCGGAGTTGCGAAAGCAACAGAGACCATGAGTGAGTCCCGCCATGGCGGGACGAATCGAATGGTGGGCATGGGAGAACTCGAATCTCCGACCCCTACATTATCAGTGTAGTGCTCTAACCAACTGAGCTACATGCCCTTAATAAAAAATAAAAATTGTCCTAACGCTTCCCACACACCTTACACTGAGAAACAACTGCTTGTCCCGAGCGTAGTCGAGGGAAGCTACATGCCCTAAACTATATAACATTTTAAACAAATAACAAAAAGATAATACCAGAAAAATATAGTTTTGGCAAGGTCTATAGGCTTTAAAGACAAAATAAAAACCCCTATTTTACAGAGGGTTCTATTTTTTAATAACTTAGAAGTGACAGCTTTTAATCAATTTTTCAACTGGTGATTAACCAATTGAAATCGACTATTAGCAACGGCATGAGCGCCATTGCTGTTATGCTCCTTAGAAAGGAGGTGATCCATCCACAGCTTCCGCTACGGATGCCTTGTTACGACTTCACCCCTATCACCGGTCTCACCTTAGTCCAACTAATGTCAGCCTTCGGGTGCTACCGACTCTCTTGGTGTGACGGGCGGTGTGTACAAAGCCCGAGAACGTATTCAACGCCGCGTAGCTGATCGGCGTTTACTAGCGATTCCAGCTTCATGAGGTCGAGTTGCAGACCTCAATCCGAACTGAGACCAGTTTTGATGAGATTGGCTTCACCTTGCGGTTTTGCGACTCATTGTACTGGCCATTGTAGCACGTGTGTGGCCCCAGACGTAAGAGCCATGCTGATTTGACGTCATCCTCGCCTTCCTCCCCGTTAAACCGGGGCAGTCTCCCATGATCATTTAACACAGGATAAGGGTTGCGCTCGTTAAGGGACTTAACCCAACATCTCACGACACGAGCTGACGACAACCATGCAGCACCTGTATAGCACCCTCGAAGGAGCTCTAGTTTCCTAGAGCGTGCAGCTATATGTCAAGTCTGGGTAAGGTTCCTCGCTTATTGTCGAATTAAACCACATGCTCCACCGCTTGTGCGGGCTCCCGTCAATTCCTTTGAGTTTTAGCCTTGCGGCCGTACTTCCCAGGCGGGGTACTTAAGGCGTTAGCTTAGTTAAACAGCACTGAAAGGGTCGATACTCCCAATGCTTAGTACCCATAGTTTACAGCGTGGACTACTGGGGTATCTAATCCCATTCGCTACCCACGCTTTCGTTCCTGAACGTCAGAACTGTACTAGCAAGCTGCCTTCGCTTTTGGTGTTCCTGCCGATATCAACGCATTTTACTACTACACCGGCAATTCCGCTTGCCTCTTCCAGTCTCTAGTCTAAAAGTCTTCTTAGCAGTCTTGAAGTTGAGCCTCAAGGTTTGACCAAGAACTTTTTAAACCGTCTACGAACTCTTTACGCCCAATCAATCCGGGTAACGCTTGCCACCTTCGTATTACCGCTGCTGCTGGCACGAAGTTAGCAGTGACTTATTCTTCAGGTACCGTCAAAATTCGTCCCTGATAAAAGACCTTTACACTCCGAAGAGCTTCATCGATCACGCGGCATTGCTCCTTCAGGCTTTCGCCCATTGAGGAAGATTCGTGACTGCAGCCTCCCGTAGGAGTCTGGGCAGTGTCTCAGTCCCAGTGGGGCAGGTCATGCTCTCACACCTGCTACCCGTCGTAGCCTTGGTAGGCCATTACCCTACCAACAAGCTGATGGGCCATAGGCTCCTCTCTATCCGTCGGAACTTTACATGGGAATGACATATGTCCCCCCATGACTATTGGGGATTATCCCAGATTTCTCCGGGTTATACCCAAGATAGAGGCAGATTACCAATGTGTTACTCTCCCGTCTGCCACGCTTCTCTTGCGAGAAACGTTCGACTTGCATGCCTTAGCCATGCCGCCAGCGTTCACCCTGAGCCAGGATCAAACTCTTAGTAAAAACTATAGAATTTGAGCTTTATAGCTCAATAAAAAAATAATGTTAAGAAATTGACTAAAAGCTTATCACTTCTAAATTATTAAAAACGCTATTTAATCCGTATTCAATTTTCAAATAACTATATTTCGGTAAATAAAATTCAAGAAAAAACAGCAGGGTCTAAAAATCTTAGACGCTCCTGTCTTTCCTTCAAGGCAACTCTATAAATTTTTCAATCAGCTACGAAAGTTTTTATGGTTATTAATGCCTCAGTATATTAGACTAAATTTGAAAGTTTGTCAAGTCCTATGTTTGGTCTGTTTGGCCCGCCATTCCTTTATAAGCTTATGATTGCCAGATATTAAAACTTTAGGAACTTTTAAACTTTTAAACTCTAGTGGTCGAGTATATTGCGGGTATTCAATATTAAACTGTTTTGAGGGTTTATCATAGACCCCAAAAGACTCGTCTTGGACAGAGGCTTCTTTGCCAACCACGCCTTTGACTAGGCGCGATACACTATCAACCACACAAGCGGCGGCTAGCTCCCCGCCAGTGAGTACAAAATTGCCCAGTGATATTTTCTCGTCAATAAATTTATCTATGCGAGCATCAATAGCTTCATAGTGGCCAGCGATCAGAATCAATCTTTTATATTGAGCCAACTGTTTAACTTTGTTTTGATCCAAAGTAGCGCCGCGCGGCGTAAGTAGTATTACGCGGGTGGATTTATTTTTTACTTTATAGATTTTTTTTAAAGTTTTATAAACCGGCTCAATTTTTAAGACCATGCCTGGCCCACCGCCATAAGGCGTGTCATCAACTGTTTTTCTTTTGTCAGTCGCCGCCGCGCGGATATCATGCATGCGAATATCAATCAGCTTTTTGTCTTGAGCCCGCTTCAAAATTGAAGAATTAAAATAAGACTCTAGACTCCCCGGGAAAATTGTAAGAATATCAAATTTCACCCCGTTAGAAATTCTCTTTTGATTTTTTTCTTTCATAAAGCAAAATATATTATGTCTTTCATCCTTTTTAGCATAAGCCCTATTAGAATAAATTTCTAACGGGACGCATATTATTAAAGATACTACAAATCTTCAAAAAAGAAAAACCCGCGTTTGCGGGTTTTTCTTTTCGATTTATAAAATAACTTATAACTTTAAATCATCTACATCAGAATCATTACTTTCAACTCTTGGCGTTGCTGATTCTGTTCTAGGAGCTCTTACTCCACCCTCTTTTTCTGGTTCGTAAACCTTGAGGTTGACATAAGAATTATTTTTGTTGCCAATAATTCTTAGAAGTGTGCGCAAAGCGCGAGCTGTCTGACCTTGTTTACCGATGATCTTGCCCATTTCTTCTGGGTTGACCTTTAAGGTCAAAAGAACGCCTCTTTCGTCGATATTTCTCTCGATCACGACATCTTCTGGTTTATCGACTAAAGCTTTAACAACTGTTTCTAAAAATTCCTTGTCTTGCATTTCTTTGTTGGTTAATTATCTTCTACAATGGTTATTCTTTATTAAAACAGAATAACTTAAAAATTATACAATTATTTATGAGTGACGTCAAACTTATTTAAAAATTATTCTTTAACTTCTTCAACTGGAGTAGCCTCAACAACAGGAGTTTCAGCCACAACTTCAGCTGGTGTCTCTGGAGCTGGAGTTGGATTTTTAGCGGCGGCTTTTTTGGCTATAGCTTCTTTTCTTTTTTTAGTGATAGACACTACTTTGACTGGCTTACCAGTAATGACCCCCTGCTTGAGAAGCAAGTTGTGGACAGTATCTGAAGTCTGGGCACCCTTGGATAACCAGTAAGTAATGCGTTCTTTTTTGGCAACAAACTCTTTACTGCGCGGATTATAAGAACCCAAAATCTCCAAACTATCACCCCAGGTGTCTTTGGTCTTTTCGGAAATTATAATACGGTAAAAAGGCTGTTTAGTTCTGCCTATCCGTGATAATCTGATGGTTAACATAGTTTTGCTTATAGCGTATGGCATATAGCTTATAGCATACATGCCTCCTGCCATAGAAATAATATAATGATAATTAATCTGTGTCTGACTATTGGACTATAGGCCATTAGCTATTAGCCATAAGCCATCATAGTAACGGGCTCAATATTACTATATTTATTATTTTCTGTCAAGCTGTAACCCACGCCTAAAAGACTGGACTAGAGGGAAATCATTGGTGTATAATAGTAAACAGTTAAAAAATATAATACTACTACGATGGGCAAAGAAATAAAAATCGGTTTTATCGGCCAAGGGTTTATTGGTAAAAATTATTCTGATGACTTTGAAGAACGAGGTTATGAGGTTATTAGATATAACCGTAGTGAATATAAGGATAATAAAGATTTAATCGCCACCTGTGATTTGGTTTTTATTGCTGTACCCACACCGACTACGCCACAGGGCTTTGATGATAGTGCTTTGATTGAAGTATTAAAACTAGTGGGCAAGGGCAAAACTGCTATTATCAAATCGACTATGCAGATGGGCACTACCCGAAAAATGCAAAGCCTCTATCCAGATATTATCGTTATGCATTCACCGGAATTTTTAACAGAAAAAACTGCCGCTGAAGATGCCCGCCACCCTAACCGCAATATTGTTGGTATCATTGATGCTGATAATCAAGATTTAATAAAAAAAGCCGAAATAGTAATTTCCACTTTACCAGTCGCACCTTATCATCTTATAACTAAAGCCGAAAACGCCGAGATGATAAAGTATGGCGGCAACTGTTGGTTTTATTTCAAGGTTGTGTTTATGAATATCTTCTATGATTTAATCTCCAAAGATAATCTAGATTTTGAAGCTATCAAAGAAGCCTTAGCGGCTGACCCGCGCATTGGCTCTACCCACTTAAGTGTTATTCACCAAGGTCGTCCCGGCATTGAACAGCCAGGCGGTCGCGGAGCTGGCGGTCATTGTTTTATCAAAGACTTTGAAGCTTTTATTGCCATGCTTGATAAACAAAGCTTAACTGAACAAAAAAAGACCTGCGAAGCAGTCAGAAATCTTAACCTACAATATCTCAAAAACTCTAATAAAGATCAGGACCTTGTCAAAGAAGTTTACGGCCAGTAAAAAACTATAAATAAAAAGTTGAAGAGCCCCGCACCGATCGCCGTCCATGGAAGGACAGTTCTCGAGTGCGGGGCTTCTTTCGAGCCCTTGAGACGCGGCCGTCAGACCGCCTAGGCGGGCCTGACGCCGATGGCTTGCACGTCGCCCCGGCGACACTCACGCCTGACACCTCGCTCATCAGTGAAGATGAGGACCTCGTTATAGCCCCGGCCAGCCTTGAGATCGACCGTCACCCTGCCAACCACCAGGAGGGCCTCGCCGTCGCGCATGAAAATGCACTCCGTACGATTCTGAATGGTGGAGGCATCCACTTTTTCTGGATCGCACAACTGGACCGGTATAACTAGACTACTCAAGCTTTAGCCTCCTCTCAAAGTGAGGGATTGAGGTGATGCGTGGCTGTCAAATCGCCGCCGGAGGAATCACCAGATACAGAATGCCGCTGGCTGGCAGCTTATGACGGCCACCTTCCGAGTCGGTGAAGATGAAGCACCGCTCACTCAAGCCGGCAGGATCAACTTCCATAGTGACCTTGATCACTCCGAAAGTCCTACTCTGAGGACTTCCTGGGGTGCCCCTCACGACAATGGACTTCGTCCGAGGGAGGTCTTCAGCAGTAACCTTGTCAGGTTCCCACTGATCGCGCGCTACTGCGGACACCGTTGCCGGACCCACAATGCCCGTCATACTTACACCTCCTCCCAAAAACACCGGCGGAGTTTTCAGGCGGCCGTTTTGTTGACCACGAACTCACACCTGTACTGAGGGTAACCGATGGTGAGAGTGCGAATCACCGTGCCCATGGAAGCAGCCACCTGACCATCGCCGGGATCACAGAAGAACTCCATTGCTGGCAACCAGGGAACGCCGATCCTGGTGAAGACCAACTTCAGGCAGAACTCCGAGAACGGAGTAAGAATTCTCGACTGGTCGCAACGCAATCGGAGACAGGGATAAGTGAACTCCACGCCGTCTTTCAGACCATCTCCCATGATCGTGACGGCTAGGTCGCGATCGGCCAAGGACCTACGCCCATCTTCGTCCTGAAGTGCTTGGAAGATCTCTGCCCCGTAAAGTTGCTGGGCCTGGATTGTAGGCAATGATCGCCATTCGCCAGTTACTATCGTGCCCAATTTGTCACCTCCTCCCGAGACAGTTGGTGTGGCCTTAGCCGGCCAGGTGGACTTCCCTGATGCGAACGACGGGCACGGCCAGACCGTGGAACTTGCCGCTCTTGACGCTGAAGACGGCCTCAGCGCCACGACCACGCAGGTGGTTCACCTTGTCGATGGGTATGATCTGTCCGTCATCGAGAACGAAACGGACAGGATCGCCGTCCACGATCTGCTGGATGATATCCGGCTCCGAACTACCGCTCGTGGTGATGACCTTGGCCGCCGGCTGTTCTGACATTTGACCCCTCCTGTGGGCCTAAAGTTAAGGCTGTGCAAGGCTTCTCAAAGGGTTGCAAAAGCAAAGTTGAAAGGACTAATTCCTAACATAAAACGAATCCCCTAATTTGTCAAGGCTTAAGTCAATAAATAAACAATAACAAAGAAGACCGCCCAGCCCCGCGAATGCGGGGCTGGGCGGTCTTTGATTTTATTTTACTTAGGCGGCTATTTCATCAGCTTGCTCAAAACTCATAGAAAGTAACCTAGAAATACCATCATCACCCATAGTCACGCCATAGATAATCTTGGCTCTGTGCATAGTAGCCCGATTATGAGTAATAGCGACAAATTGGGTTTTGGAAGACAGTTCTTCTAATATCTGCGTAAAGCGAATAGAGTTGGCTTCGTCTAAGGCCGCGTCCACTTCATCCAAAACTACAAAAGGCGAAGGGTTGTTGGCAATAATCGCACAGACCAAAGCAATAGAGGTCAAAGCTTTTTCACCGCCAGAGAGCATATTGATGCTAGAGAGCTTTTTGCCCGGTGGTGTAGCTTTGATATCAATGCCATATTGTTTCTTAACTACCTGATCAACTGTCTCCTCTTCCAAATCTTCCTCATTATCCTCATCATCGTCGTCTTCCTCCTCTTCATTTTTGACAACAGTGGCCCGAATCTCTTGTATATCCAAAATTAGCTCCGCTTTGCCGCCATTAAATAAGCCTTTAAAATATTCACTAAATAATTTGTTGATATTTTTAAAGGCCTCATCAAACTGCGATGAAATAGCTTCTTCCAAATCTTTGATGATTTTTTCCAAATGTTTTATGGCCTCATTTAAATCGTCGCTCTGCTCTTTGAGAAATTGATAGCGACTGCTTACTTCCTGATATTCTTCCATAACCATCTCATCAATGCCGCCAATCATGCTCAATTGATTTTTCAAGCGGGCGATTTCTTCCCGGCTCTTATCAACATCCAAATGTTTTACTTCTTGCCATATAAATCCTGAAAATTCACTAATAATTTCTTTTTGTAATTCTTCTTCTCTGGTTTCTAAGCGGGCTAATTCTACCTTGAGCTCATTAAGCTGATTGTTCTGCTCATTAAAATCTACTTGCACTTGCCGGAAAGTCTTTTGTGATTGCAATAGCACTAGTTTCTTAGCTTCTTCTTTAGCATTAAAATCTTGAATTTCTTTTTTGATGTCGTCTAGTTGATTATTTCTATCTTCAATCTGACTCTGCAAATTTTTTAATTGCTCTACAAAAACCTTTTGGTCGCTAGATTTATCCAGTGACATATCAGCTTCTGCGCTGGACTTACTCAAATCATCCTCATCTTGGCTAATTTCCTGTTTTATTTTGACAATTTCATTATCCAAGAGCGCTAATTTAGTCCGAGCCTCACTAATCTCCGCTACTAGATTGTCCTTAGTCATTAGCAGTTGATTGAATTCTTTTTGCCACAAGAGACGACTATCGGCCTTATTAGCTTTTAACTTTTCAAATAAATCCCCCAAGGCTTGACTGACCTTAGTGCAAGCTTCTTTGAGACTGGCTAAAGACTCCAAACTACTGACTTTATCTAGCGTTTCTTGAAAATGCTGTTGTGATTTAAAAATATGCTCCAATTTGCCAACAATCTCCTCAGTAGATAAATCATCTTTACCCATTAGCTTATCCTCTAAAGTCTTAAAATCAGCCAAAATACTATCCCGTTTTTTTTCTAAAATTATTAATTCTTCTTTGGCTAATTTGGCTTGATTATTTTTTTCTTCAAGCAGTAGCTGATTCTTACTAATATCATTGGCAATAGTTTCTATCCTCTTCTTGAGCCAAACTATATCGGACTGGCCAGTAGAAACCAATTGCAAATCAGCCCGGCCTTCCAAAATAGTTTTTTCTTTGAGCAGGCTGTTGAGTTCGGCTTGGGCTTGGCTTAATTTTTTTTGCAACAATTCAAAATCACTTTGCCGAGAAGACGAGCGTTCTTCTTTTTCTAGTTCAGTTTGAAGCTCTACTAATTGCTGATTAAGGCCGGCCACGATTTTTTGTAATTTTTCAAAATCAGCTTTTTTGACTTTTAGATCATTATTTAAATGCCCCAAAAGAAAACTATAATAATCAGTCTGTTGTCCTTTCAGCTCAATTTCAATTTTTTCTCTTTTCTCCAACCGTTTGACTTGTCGTGTCAGCGAGCGCAAGCGTGGCTCTAGTTCAGCCAAAATTTTACTAGTTTGTTCTAGATTAGACTTAGCCGCCTCAACTTTATTAATGGCCTGATTTTTCTTTATCTGAAATTGTTTGACACCAGTCGCTTCATCAAAAAACTCTTTGCGCTCTTGGGCTGATGATACCAGGATTGAATCAATCATTCCCTGACCAATAACGCTATAAGTCTTTTGGCCAAAGTTGGCTTTAGCCAGAAGCATCTGAACATCTAATAGCCTGACCTTGTTGTTATTTATAAGATATTCGCTTTCACCGCTTCTTTCTACTTTACGCGTAATTACAATCTGCTCATAATCCACATCCGCTTGATGATCAGCGTTATTCAAATACAAGCTTACCTGGGCAAAACCCAAGCGATTTTTTTTATCAGAACCGGCAAAAATAACATCTTCTGATTTTTTACCGCGTAGTGCCTTGATGCTCTGTTCACCCAAAACCCAACGTACCGCATCAGCAATATTGGACTTACCTGAACCATTGGGTCCGACAATGGCGGTCATCTCACGATTAAAAACCAGAGTGACTGGATTAGCAAAAGACTTGAAACCTTGAATTTCTAATTTTTCTAAATACATGAGGTCTAAAATAAAAAAATAACGCCGTTTATGACCTTATATATTTTATCATAATTTATTATTTAAACAAAATGAAAAGCCTCCCCCGGTGGGTGCGCAATTCAGATGGTCGACCGCTAGGCCGATTCTGAAGGGGCACCTCACCGAGGAGAGGCTGGAGATAGGGGGCGCCGACCGAAACATGTCTGTTCCGCCAGATCGATGGCTTCACTGCCTCAGTGGATCACGGAGAATACCAAGGCAATGATTTCGGAGCCAACGGAAACAAACAGTCTCAATCAGCGCCCTTAGAATTAAGGGCTGCCAGCCAAGGAGACAATCTCTAGAAATGCGTGGGTGCGGCCACGCACGACGGAGGAGAGAGCCCGACCAACTAGCAGCCCCTTAAATGCTACGAAAAGGACATGAAAAATTATATTAGCATAATGCCAACAAAATGTCAATGATAATGTCCCCTCTATTTGACAAGCTATTTTTTATATGTTGAAATCAATAATAGACCCTGGCTCGTGACCTATTACCTCTTTACAGAAAGGCATAGCCATGAAGCGCTCGCTCTTTACCATCATCAGCATCATCACCATCACCCTTCTGCCCCGGCTCACGCTGGCCGAAATTCCGGACCACTACCGCATTGACTACTACTCCGCCGGCGCCAAGGCGCACGACCACGACCAAGACCGCCGCGTTCTCGGCACTGTCCAGGATGACTTCCTACAGGGCATCACCACCAAGGCCTTCTGCGACGGCCGCGAGCTCGGGCTGATGGTCGGTCCGCATGTCAACGACGCGTGGATAGACCGTATCGAGGTTCTGTTCGGTGCCAGCATGGGCACAGTAGCCGACGCCAGCCGCGACACCATCAAGGTGTCCTACCTCAACGCCCAGATCAACTGGTGGGCGCACTTCTTCCCCTTCAACATGGACTGGCGTTCCAACAACCTCTTTGCCTCTGGCCAGCACGGCAACGGCAACTACGTGTTGTCGGACAACAGCTTCACCTTCGGTCAGGCCCTGATCGGAATCAGGAGCTACAGCATCGTTGAGGGAGTGCCCGGAGCTTCGCCCAAGCATTGGGACAAGTGGCGACTCTACGTCGGCCCGCAGGTAAGCTTGCCCAAGTTGGGTGGAGTTACCTTCCAGGTATCGCCGATGCTCAATGCCCAGACGCCCGGCGACTTCATGTTGCTGGCCTCGGCCAAGTACTAGGCCGACACCGGCCACCACGCCGATGACTATGTTCAAGCCCCGTACCGGAACCACTATGTGGTGACTGGTGCGGGGCTTGCTTCTTTTTTTATAAAAGAAAACTCGACGCTACAACTAATGCTGGCGCGCCGAGCAGGAAAATGAGGGGGTCGCTGTGAAGCTCTATTCTAGGAGGTGTCCGCAGGCTATGGGGGGAGCTAGCCTTTGATGCGACTCATGGGGCTAGTTCGTACCCTTTTTGCCCTTGTTTCACAGCGACCCCACTTATATCGTCAATGCACATAAAAAATATATTAACAAAAAAAGTGGCCTCAAAATTACCACTTTTTCAACTTAATCGCCTCCGCCGCAGCTGCGGTTTGGGCTTCTTGTTTGCTATAACCTTCACCTTTAGCAATAAGTTCCTTATCTAGATAAACACCAACCACAAACTTTTTATTATGATCTGGCCCAGACTCTGACAACACCCGATAATGTGGCGTAAAGCCTGTCACTTCCTGTGCCTTTTCTTGAAACAAGCTCTTAGCGTCAATATACGATCTTTCTTTTATAATCTGTGATAGATAAACAATCAATTTCTCTTCCACAAATTTCTTAGCGGCGCGAAAACCATGGTCCAGATAAATAGCTCCGACAATAGCCTCAAAGGCATTAGCCAAAATATATTGCCGCGCTTTTTTGTTGGTATCTTTGGATTCGCCTCGGCTCAAGTACAAAAAATCATAAACTCCCAGATCTTCGGCCCGAGCCGCCAATTGGTCACCATTGACTAGGCTAGAACGCCAATTGGTCAAGACTCCCTCGGGCTCGCGATAATGACTATAGAGATAATCCGTGACTACCAGTTCCAAAACCGCGTCCCCCAAAAATTCCAAGCGCTCATTATGATCCACATCAAAATTCTTATGCTCATTGAGATAAGAACGGTGCACCAAAGCGTTTTTGAGTATATCAATCTTTTTAAATTTAAAACCAATATTTTTTTCTAATCTCTGTAAATTTCTTTCCATACTATTCTAAACCTAATTTTACTAAAGCCTGCTTAAAAATATCTTTAGCGTTATCATATCCCAATATTTCCAAAGCCTCTGACTGGCTATACCAGCGAACATCTTTGAGTTCAGTCACTTGTGGTACGATAATGTCAGTACTATGGGATTCTATTAAAAAATATTTTATAAGTTTACGATATGGTTTCTCATTTGGTTTATGGACTTTAACTTGAGTTTCTCCTAGATAATCAATGACCTTGAGCTCTATCAATCCAGTTTCCTCTTTTAACTCCCGCAAAGCATTTACCTCCAAGCTATCATCGTTCTCTACCTTGCCTTTAGGGAAAGTCCATTTATCATAAGCATCCAAAATCAAAACAAAATAATAACCATCATCGGCCTGGCGATAAATCACGCCACCGGCAGAAATCTCTTTGATGCCTTGGCTGGTCATGGTTTGTTTTTCGCCGGACTTCATCATCTCTTTATAGATACTACCCAAAACTCCGTTGACAAATTTGCCGCTAGAATCACCGCCAAAAGCCTTGGCTAACTCAATCGCTTCATTGATAGCCACTTTAGGCGGAATATCTTGAGCCAGTTTCAGTTCATAGACACCGATACGCAAAACATTGCGATCAGTAGTGGTTATTTGCTCCAGTGGCCACTCGGGCGCAAATTTGGTAATCAAACGATCAATCTCTGGTTGATTCTTAACGACATTTTTTATGAGTTCCAAAGCAAATCCTTGATCATCAAAATCAGGCGCAAATTCCTGCTTATCATAATCAAAAATTTTTTCAATGTTATGCTCGCCTTTATTAAAATCCCACTCAAAGAGTGATTGTAATGCCAAAGTTCGAGCTAAATGCCGATTAGCCATTTGTTATTTTTTATTTACTTTACCCCTAACGGATATTTTTTTTACTCCCTTAAAGTAGCCACACTTACGACAAGCATTATGCGGCAAAATACTAGCACCGCAATTAGCGCATTTGGTAACTGACGGTTTTTTTAAAGCTGAGTGTGATCCTCTCTGACCCTTAGAAGACTTAGTCCTCTTCTGTGTAGGTGTTCCCATGATTGTAATTTTTTAACAATTTAAGTGTCCTGATAATACCCTAAAAATTAGTATGGCGTCAAGATAAAATTGATACTAGCTTAGAGTAAAAACTAGGGTAATTATAGCAGAAAAACCGTCTATTGACAATCTTTAAATCTTGTGCTATTATACATTGTTGACGCTAAAACTAAATAAATACAAAAAAGCCTCTTAAAATCCGCATATGTTCTCAGACGACTGTGTCCACGACAAGCATGGGGATCATTTTTCTGTTCTAATCTGGCTCTGGCTGGATTATTACAAAAAATGGTTTTCTTGGGCACAGTTGTTTGAGAATATAAAAAACCCAGCCGCTCGCGAGCGGCTGGGTATTATTTTTACTTAAGGATTTGACGGAACAGTCGTAGTGGCATTTTGAGCATCTTGCTCAGCGGCTATTTCTTCGGCTGTTGCTCCCAATAGACAAACCGCCTGCCAAGGCACGTAGTGACTATAAAAAGTCTTTTCTTGAGGCTCAGCCATATTGGCATACTGAACACGATAATCAAACTTAGCATCAGCACCATTGTGCGCCCCCTCAGTACACTTGGTCTTGCCTGGCTCCAGATCCGTAGTCTTAATAATCTTTTTTGGCGGCGGGGCTACAATATTATAAATCACCGGTTCAGTGGTCATGGCCACCCGACCATCTTTGGTGCCCCAAAAATCAAAATAAATTTTAGTGCCCTCAATGCGTGTCTGCATCAAAATATGCTTACCGGTATCATTAATAAATTTTAAATCTGGCCATGGATTATAAATAGTGGCATCCATACCAGCTGGTTCATAATAGACTACTCGATAAGAGTGATTGCGTCTTTCCGTAATTGGCAAACCGCTGGCCAAGGCCGCCCGAAAAACAGTAGTGCCAATTTGGCACAAACCCCCGCCAAACTCCGGAATAGTCCTATTGCCTTTAATAACCAACTCTTGTTTATAACCATGTTCACCATCAATTTCACCTAGAGCCTTTATCAGAGAAAAATTTTCGCCGGGAGCAATCAAAACTCCATTGAGAGCAGTGGCGCCAACACCAATATTAAAAATTCTATTAGGCGGACTACCTTTAAAATCAGATTCACCCGTGCCGATTAGCTCTACAATGCCCAAATCATTTACATCTTGGTTAGAAGTCTGCGGTTCAACTACTGTCATTATAAGCTCAGTTTTTAAGTCAGCCGAGCTGAATAACAGTTTTTCTAAATTAGTCACTGTAGTCTTAATATCAATGGCCCGGCCCTCTTGACTGGCGACAAATTCTGATACCCGACCATCTCTTAACTCAAACTTAGCTTCTTTGACCGGCGACTCTATCTCTTCCTTAAGACCAGCATCTTTTAAATAAGTGCTAAAGGTTGTTTCATCCAAACCAACTTTAAAATCTTGACCTTCAGCTTTGACCTTGAGCCATCGCGTCCACTGATCATTGGGCACCAGCCAAGTCTTGTCCTGCCATGATAACGTCAAATCCCCGCGATTGGTCATTTTTAAAATATCCGACTTTTTGCTTTCTAACACCCGGCTAGTCACCTGTGGTGTGTCAGCAATCACCTGTAAATTAATGTCTGTGCTAGCCAGTGTCTCAATTAGAACCTGAGTGGACTTCAAAGCCTGATTATAATCAAAAGTCTGCCCAGCCCGTTCAGAACTAACCATTATATTATTGCCCACTATTTTAAAACTAGCTTCCTGCTTATCCGCAAGAACATCAGCAAAGCTGCTAGTTAAGGCCTCTTGATATTTAGCTCTATCCCAACGATAACTCAAAGGAAAATCTTTTCCCTTAAGCAAGACCATCAGCTTGCGAGGCAAATAAAAAAAATTTTCATTTTTTTCAAAATCACTTACTTGTTTCAAACTCTCATCAATATCCCAAGAAACTAGAGAGCTGAGGCTGTCCGGAGAGTCAATCGCTGAAACATTGGGGTAAAGAGTCACGGTTTTAGCTTGCGTTACATAAACAAAGCCCCGATGATTAATAAAGTCAATTCGTTTATCAATTTGGCTGCGCGCTTCTTCATCAGTCAATCCGCCGATATCAATCGTGCCTACTCTAGTACCTTTAAGAAAACGATTCTGATAGACATCGCTCACCCACAAATTAGCTACTAATAACACTACTACTAATATGACAAAAATGGCCATTGCTATTAATGACCACTTAAGCCAACGATTAGCTACAATATGAGAAACTAAGTTATTTACTGCTTTCATCACTGTCTAATAAATCATTTAATATTTTTTTTGGATCCTCAGGCTCGCTCACAATAGCTTGTTCATCTAGACTCAAGTAAACTTTTTTACTTTTATCAAAGTTGGCCAATAGATACTCCTTAAAGCTAACTAAATCTCCTGATTCGGTTTTAAAAAATATCTGCCCATCAGCCTCATGATCAAAAGATAAAACTAAATTCTGAATCAACATATTATTCTTCATCTTCTCTTTTAATATTTATGCCCCGCCTCTTAGCTTTGGGCAGAATTACTGTTAAAATCCCATTTCTAACTGTAGCTTCAATATTATTTTCATCCACATCAACCGGCAAGATTACAGACCGAGAAAAACTGCCCCAATAACATTCTTGATAAAAATAATCTTCTGGGCGAGCAATCTTATCTTGTTGCCTTTTACCTCTAATAGTAATCATGTCATTGTCAAAAGTGATATCCAGATCATCGGGCTCTACCCCAGCAATAGTTGATTTGATATAAATATTATCTTTATCCTGATAAACATCAACTGATAATTGACCTTCTTCTTCAAAATCATTGCCATCATCAGTAGCAGTATCCTCATCTACCTCCATATCTTTTTGAACTTCTTCTGCTTCCACCTCTTCAATGTTTTTTTTATTTTTCTTTTTGAGCATTTTATTTTTTATAAATTAGTCTATGCTACCTATATTATAAAATTTAATAGGTGTTTTGTAAAGGAAGAACCTTTACAAAGTTGGCAAAATAGGTTAGTGTGCTATATTGAAAATAGGAGAAACTAGGCTCTTTTCAGGAGGCTCAAAAGCCATGCATAAGCTAATGTCTGTCAGGGGGCTACTCAAGTCCCTATTCGCAATCGCCCCCATCATCTATCTCTGCATTGCTCTTGCGGCCTATCAGGCTCTACCTTACAACATTATGCCCTACATCCTTTTGGCAAGCGCCATACTGCTACTTGCCAACTTCACTTGTCTAGTGGCGGCGGTCCGCAGCCAGACCAGACGGCTGGTGACTTAGCCGACCATGGAGGAGACGATCAAAGAAAGGGGATCGTTGCAGGGAATTACCAGTGAACCGAGTTCAGGTTCTCTGGTATGGCGAGGCCCGCCGTCACGTCATCGCGTCTAACGCGATCAGACGTGGCGGCGGGTTCTATCTTTATTAACCTTTGACATTTTACCATTTTTCTAGTATAAATATAGCGTTATTTTACAATAATAATTTTAAGCCGGGGTGGTGAAATTGGTAGACACGCCAGCCTTAGGAGCTGGTACTCGCAAGGGTATGGAGGTTCGAGTCCTCTCCCCGGCACCATTCGACTCCACTCATGGTCTTCGACCACTCGACTCGTCCTTAATTTCCTTACAATCTTCAATGACCTCACCACTACACTTCATATACACACTATTACTCATTCTAATCTTCTTGATACTCCTTACTTTCTTCTATTCATTGGTACGGGCGATTTCTTGGGTGCCGATGTGGTCCAAAGATTTAGTAAGAGTCCTGAATTTAGCTCAAATAAAACCCGGCCAAAAATTCTATGACTTAGGTTGTGGTGATGGCAAGATGGTTCTGGCGGCCGCCAAGGCTGGTGCTCAAGCTGAGGGCTTTGAAATCTCTGTCCTACCATATCTGATTGCCAAAATTCGCCAGCTAGTTTCCAAAGAAAAAATAAAAATAAGATTTAAAGATTTTTGGCTAGTTGATTTGAGCCAAGCTGATGTGATATTCTTTTTCTTGATACCTAGGATTTACCCCAAGTTAAAAAATAAATTAAGCAAAGAATTAAAACCGGGCACCAAAGTTATTGCTTATCTCTGGCCAATACCAGATTGGGAGCCAGTGCAAATTGACAAAGTATTAAATCGGCCAACCATATATTTGTATCAAATTAAATAAGGACACATAGCTTCCGCCTTCGCCCTACGGGCTTCGGCGGACAGGCAGATTTTTGAGGGTATATAGCTCAGATGGTTAGAGCGCTACATTGACATTGTAGAGGTCGGAGGTTCGAGTCCTCCTATACCCACCATTCGACTTCGTTCTGCTTTGCAGAACTCCGCTCATGGCCTTCGGCCACTCAATAAAGTAAATATACGAGTGGAAGTCGAATGCCTTGAGCGAGGAGCATAGCGACGAGTCGAAAGGCACGAGAGATTGAATAATCAAGACGAGGCGAGTGTCCCGCCATTCGGCCCTGAAGGGCTCAGGCCCTGAACGGGAGCGAACGAACGAAGTGAATGAGTCGAGGGACAGTAAACATTAATTATAAATAAAAACATAATGCCCAATCCCGTTATACAACGGGATTTTTTGTTTTATATTTTATCAAATTGCTCTACCACAAAATCAATATCTTTGTCGCCTCGGCCAGACAAGTTTACTAAAATAGTTTTATCTTTTGGCAGTTTAGCCGCCAGCTTTAGAGCAAAAGCAATAGCATGCGCACTCTCTAGTGCTGGAATTATACCCTCTACTTTGGATAATTCCATAAAAGCATTCAAACATTCTTTATCATTTATAAGCTCATACTTAATTCGCTTTATATCTTTTAAAAAACTATGCTGCGGCCCCACACCCGGATAATCCAAGCCTGAAGCAATAGAATAGACTGGCTGTGGTTCGCCCTTATCATCTTGCAAAAGATAAGTGTGCATACCGTGTATGTTGCCGGGCTTACCAAGAGTCAAAGTAGCCGCATGTTCGCCCAAATCAAGGCTCCGGCCACTGGGCTCAACTCCATAGATATCAATGACTTCATCCTCCAAAAAAGCGGAAAACAAACCAATGGCATTAGAACCCCCACCAACACAAGCCACTAGATTATCGGGATTCTTGCCAACCAGTTCTTTGAATTGTTGCCGAGCTTCAATGCCGACAATGCGCTGAAAATCCCTAACCATCATGGGAAAAGGATGCGGTCCGACTACTGAGCCAATGCCAAAAAAAGTATTGTCCGGATCTTTTACAAATTCATTAAAAGCGCTATCCACTGCGTCTTTTAAGGTCTTAGTCCCCATTTTAACCGGCACTACTTTGGCTCCTAATATTTTCATGCGCGTGACATTGGGCGCTTGCTTGGCGATATCAATTTCTCCCATGTGAATCTCGCACGGCAAACCAACTACCGCCGCGGCTGTAGCCAGAGCCACGCCATGCTGGCCAGCACCAGTCTCTGCCAATAGTTTCTTTTTGCCCATACGCTTGGCAATCAAGGCTTCGCCCAAAGTATGGTTTATCTTGTGCGCACCGGTGTGATTCAAATCTTCCCGCTTAAAATAAATCTGAGCGCCGCCATATTTTTGGCTAAGCTTCTCGGCATAGTAGATGGGACTAGGCCGGCCGACATAATGTTTTAACAAATAACTTAACTCATCTTGAAAGCCCTTGTCATGCTTCATCTGATTATAAAAATCAGCAATCTCATCAAAAATTGGTTTTAATTCTGGCGGAATTATTTGTCCGCCATAATTGCCAAAAAAACCATTTTTGTCCGGGTCAATATCATATTTATTCATAGTATTAAAATTAAATAATTAAAAAAACCGCCTTAAGCTGGCGGACATAATAATTTTTACAAACAAAAATTATAAGCTACGCCAGCCCTTAAAATCTTTCCACCAATTCAAATTGTTGTGATAAGCCTTAAACATTTTTAAAATGATTAATCTTTAACTCCCGAGAACCGCGCGTCACTGTGGCAATACCCATGTCTAATTTTCTGGCTATCAGATGCTGGGGTGTGCCTTTTTTTAGTAAACGAATTATTTCCAGCCGCTTGGGTATATATTCCAATTCCTGCGGCGTAAACAAAGCTACTAAAAAATTCTCTATTTCTTTTTCACTCTTTAGAGAAGCCAGATGCTTAACTAAATTTCTTAAATACTTATTCATCCCGTTAGAAATTAAACCTTATACTACTACACTAGTATAGTAGTATAGAAACTAGACGTTGTCAACCCAGCCTTTCGGCGACCCAGCTTTTCGCGAAAGGCTGGGCGAAAAGCTGGGTCAAGGCTAGTTGCTTAAACTCTGTCTTTTTTTATTAGTTATATAGCCGACTATTATTAATACTAAAACTGCACCTAAAAATAATAATACTTTTTTAACTACAGATGACCTATTGCTACCTAATATAAAATTAGTATTATTTGATTTAACCTCTGTTGTTTGGTCAGCCGCTACTTTTTCTCCTAAGACGGCCTTGGACAGTAATATATCTTTTTGATCAAAGACCAAAAGTTTTAAACTATTATCAACACTGGTCAAAATGCCAGATGTTAAGAGTTCTTGGCCTTTTTGTATATCCAAATCTTTTAAGCCGGGCCCTACAAATACTTTGAGTTGCGGCTCCTCATCTTGGCCAGTGGCTAGATAAATACTCTTACCAGACTTCTTAGTTACAATACCCTTAACTGACACAAATGATCCGACCATTTCTTGGTCAAGGTTATCAACTTCAATTGCTTCTGGCCAATTGAATTCCTGAGTAGCTGAATCTACTAACAAATCCTCCTGAGTTTTTATTTTCAAACGAGGAATAATCCCAGTTTTAGATATTTTGCCTTTAGCGGTAATTACTTCACCAATTTTTATAGCTGGCCAATCTTTGGCTGAATTATATACTTCTAGTAAATTCTGATAATCAGCCTGGCCGTTGTTATAATCAGCCAAATACAAACTAGTATCACTAGCTTGCGGGCTATTTAAAACTAAACCTTGAACTACAATGCTTTCATTTTTTTCTAAATCTTTGGTCTCAGCTACTTGATACACTTTGGCTATATCTGCCTCGCTTTCACCAGCCATAGCCACTGCTAAATTTATTTGCCCGGGTGTAGGTGTGGGACTAACAAACCACTCACCATTTTCCTTGTCCCAAGCATAAGAGCTGGCTTCAGGTATTTTTTCATAAGCTATTTCTTGCCAGACCTCGCCCAAGGGTGTGAGCAGTCTCACGCTGTCATTGGTATTATTTAAAGTCAATTTACTTTGCTCGCGGCCAATAACTAAAAAACTTTGGGACCCAATCTTTGTATCTTTATCAAAAACAAAAGGCCGGCTAGCTCCTTCCTCGTCATCTAGTTGCCAACCAGACAAATTTATTTCCTTATCACTGGCATTATAGAGTTCAATCCACTCACCTTCATCACTGCCTTGGGGGTTTGGCAAAAATTCAGAAATAATCAAATCTGTCAGCACAAAATCAATAGGTGCCACGTCAGCTAACTTTATATCTTTTACTATTTCTTTTATCTCCACTATTTGGCTAATTTCGCCAGTTGCTCCCGCCGAATCACTAACTTTGAGTTTTACCAAAAAACTACCGGCTGACTGATAAGTATGATTTTCTGTGACTTCATCACCACTGGTTTCATCGCCAAAGTCCCATGCATATTTTAATTTGCCTTCTTCTGGATCAGCGCTAGCCTCTCCAGAGAAAACAATTTTTTTACCAACTGATAAATCATCAGATTGTATTTCAATCTTAGCTTGCGGCGCCTCATTGGCCACAAAAATATTAGCTTGGCCCGGTGTCAGCTTAGTTGTCCAAGAAAAACCACTCGTGTCTCTAGCAAAACTTTTGTCTTCCGGCGCAGTGTCGCTATATTCTATTTTTTCCAAAAGCTCGCCAATGGGGCTATATAATTTAACTGCATCCCCGCCAGTATTATTGAGAGAAATAGCAGTGATGCTTTTATCCAAAACCAAATAAGTATCGGGCATCAAAATGGTATTCATACCACTGTCATCAACAATACTAAAAACATGAGTAGAATTATCTTGCAGAGCAAAGCCCGTTAAATCCACTGACTCAATGCCGGAGTTATAAAGCTCAATCCATTCATGTTCATCACTACCTTGGGGGTTTGGCAAAAATTCAGAAATAATAATTTTTGACCAAGCTAGTTGGCTATTAACTTGACTAGTACTACCACTGCTAGTGGCTGGAGTATCTACTGGAGTTATTTCATCACTATCTACATCATCGCCCCCTTCTTCACCAGTATCTGGCGGCGGCTCTATGCTGTGCCCACTGCTATTGGCCAAACCTGGCGTACCACCCATTACTCCGCTTTCTTGCCAATTAGCCTGACTAGAATCTTGATTTAAATTTTTTTTCTCCAGCGTGTAGCCAGTGCCAGCTCCACCCCAAATAGAATCATAATTAGCTTGAATATTTTGAGTTGCTCCGCCATCAAAACTCAAAGCCACACTAGAACTAGAATTATTAAGGCTCATGACAGTATCAAAAACCGTGGCTGTCAACCCCGAGTGTTCCAACAAAAAATTAGCACCATCATCTGCCAAGATAAAAAATTCTCCGCTGGCAATAGTCGTTGTGCCTTGAACCAAATTTAAAGTATGATTAGCGCCATCAAAAAATCGCCAAGCACTGCGGCTAGTACCTATTAGTACTTCGACTGGCTCTGGGCCGCTATTATAAACCTCTACCCATTCTCTATTGCCATCACTGCCTTCCAGATCATACATAATTTCAGAAATCACCAAGTCGCTAGTTTGGGCTTGCACTGGACAAATGCTAATGCTGAAAAAAAGAAAAAATAAAATAAAAATACTAGTCGCTTTTCTTCTCATATTTTTTACTTCAATTTATTATCTTAAGGAAGGCCTGAAGGTACAGGCAAAAACTCCAGACCTTCGTTAAAACAAAAAACTATTCTGCTTCCTCGCTTTGAATCTCCTCAGCGTCTGGCTCTTCTTTGGCAGTTTCACCGCCCTTAACTTCTTTTTTATTAGTGCCGCCAAGCATGATAAGGTCAGAGACAACAATCTCTGTCATATAATGTTTTTTCTTGTCCTTATCTTCCCAAGTCCGATTTTGCAAACGGCCTTCCACAAAAACCTTGGAGCCCTTTTTCAAATAAGTGTTGATGATGTCGGCCAAATGCCCCCAAGCTACTAGCCGATGAAAATCAGCTCGGCTCTTTTTCTCTTTAGTCTCAACGTCACGCCAATAATAATTGGTCGCTAAACTAAAGTTGGCTAATATCTGTCCTGATGCCAAAGACTTGGTCTTAGGGTCATCGGTCAGATTGCCAATAAGGCTTACTTTGTTTAGATCCATAATCGCCTTTCCTTTCTTCTTCATCCAAAATAATATTTTGAACGAACTACTTATTAAATACCCTTGTCCCGCGTATGCGGGATTGACAAAACAAGATAAATATCCTATTCTATCAAATGAGGCTAACCAAAAATTAGCTCTCAAAATCGCTTTTCTTCGCAAAAGTCCTCCTTCGGGGGGATTTTTGCTATATGTAAAACAACAACAAAAATCAGGCTAATTACTAGTAGCTTGTTTTTTATGTTTGGCTTTTCTTCAAAAATGCGGCTAACATAAGGCCTAATTATCTATAGCCGTCTATATTATATGCGACGGCTTATTATTACCCTATTATATTAGCACTATAAAAATAAGTGTCAAGAGTTCTGTTTATCTTGACAGCTAATTAGTAATTACCTAACCTATTAAAGTAAACTGTTCCGATTCCATAGCCTGCCCTAATCACTTAGTGGCAGTCATAATTCACTCGATGTCAAAAGAAGAGGTGCTAGTCATGCTACTAACCGCTGAAAGTATGAACCCCCTGGGCGTTGCCTTGGAAATCATCAAGACAGCTGGTCTCGTGATCCGGCAGGCAACTAACCTGCCCGAATGGTCTGGACCAAAGACTGATGGCGTCAGAGGGTCAATCTGTCTCTATCTATATCCTCAGAGGATGGTGGTCCTCCACGCCAATCTCAGCCTGCTCCGCACCGAAGAGTTGCAGCAATTGGCGATGAACCACATGAACATGTCCATGGAGAACGCCCTCACGCTCGCCGGCCACATCAGAGCTGTAGAGCAGATCCCAACTCTCCGCTCACTTACACCCGAGGAGCTCGGCTGCTACGGCCTTCTCTTCAATGGCGCTGTGCGGCTCGACCAATCCCTGCTATTCTCCTACTGGGGTCAGAGAGACTCGCAGCTCAACGAAGCAGTGGCTGTGGCCATAGCATACTTCAGGGGTATGCTTGAGCTCAACCAGCTCAATCTGATCCGACGAGTCAACCACAACCCCCTCATCAATCGCCTACTCGCCCTATGCCTCAAAACAGCAACTCAGTAGCACGACCAACACTCTTCAAGATACCGAAAAAAGGAGCCAGGATCAATGCCCAGAATCATTCAGTTGATCATGGACCAGGCAGACGTCTGCCAGGTAATCTGCACAGCGACCAAGGTGTTCGGGCTCGTGGGCCAGTTGCCCAACATCGAGACTCTGAACGGCCGTCTGCCGGTCAAGCTCTTCGCCGGAGGAGCGCTTTGCATCTCCGACAGAGAAGTCAACATGACCGCCCTCCAGATCAACCTCGGCGACCTCGACCCGGACAAGCTCGGGCTCAACTACCGCCAAGCGTGCGACAACGCTGTGGTGCTCGGCGAGAGGTTCAATGGAGACGTCAGTAGCTGGCAACATCGCGATCCCGCTCCCGGTGCCCATGAACGGAAGGGTGGCTACACTGGCGGTGCTGTCCGTATCGGGCGGCATATCTACTCGGTGTGTGGCACCGGCGATGAGAAGCTGGACGAAGCTGTGGCTATGGCCATATGCTTCTTCGCCTTCCTAGCCGACGCCGAGGTGAGAGGACGAATCGACGAAATCAAACACATCAGCGACAACCCCTTCATCTGGCCCCTTCTCGACCTCGGCCGCTGAACAGCAGTTCAGCATTGGCCATACAGTGAACCCCGCTACGCTAGACGTGGCGGGGTTCAATCTTTTCTATTGCCCTCTGCTATCCCCCGTAGCTTTAGCGAAGAGGGACAAATTTTTAAGATAAGTTATTCTATGAAGCGGACAATGTCCGTATTTTTTTATATTAGTTAAGTGAAGTTTAGTGCCATAACCCTTGTGCTGAAAAAATCCATAATGCGGATACTCCTTATCATAATCCTCCATTAGCCTATCTCTATATACTTTAGCGATTATAGATGCCGCTGATATTTCCTTGAAAATATCATCACCATGTTTATAAAAGCTTACATTCTCTTTCCTAAAATACTGCTCGGCTCCACCAATATAATCAGCTTTTATTTCTACTCTTGGAGTTTGCTGATTTTTTAATTTATCTAATAGTTCTCTAACTAACAAAATATTGGCCGCTTGAATACCGTAGCGATCAATAAAATTATTATCTAATTCTGTTATAGCATAAACAAAATTATTAATTAGCAAATCAAAAAAATAATCGCGATCGCTGGCCATCATTTTTTTGGAATCGCGAACACCAGACAAAATTGATTTTTGTTTTTTAGTGCCAATACTGAGCACGGCCGCGGCGACAATTGGACCCGCCAAAGGCCCGCGTCCAGCTTCATCAATACCTATAATATATTTCATCATGCTTATATTTTACCTTTTTTGGCTTAAAAACAAAACGCCTGCTATAATAAACCCGAAGGGGAAACCGCTCTGTGCCCTGAAAAAGCAAAGGAGGTGACCCGTGGGAAAATCAATTGGTCTGTTTTTTCCTAATAATAGGCGAAACGACTGTCTCTGCTCAATTAAACAACTACAACAAGCTGCCGCAGTTGCTAGCCAAGCGCTCGGCGAACCAGGACTACCACACACCAAACATCAAGAAGAATGGTCTGACTGTTTCCTGGAAGATCCTTGGTTTGGAACCGGACTAATAGGAGAATCCTTCAACGGTCAGCCTCTTGGTCCTCTTTGGCAAGAAGAGGTCACTGAAAAATTCCCTAGGTATATGACTTGGAAGTACAGCCAGCTAACTAGGGAATTAGGCCTCGACAAACATCTGATGGGATACTTCTACCCCCAGAACTTGCCTGAGGAAATCACGGCCATTTGCGCCCCCCACTCGATCTTTGTATGCCACATCCCAGCAGTGATTGACGACGAAGCGGAGCTAATGGCCGGCCTAAAGGGCTGGACTCCAAGTGTCTCCAGACAATCTATAGTCTGCGAAAGCGGACTCTGGCACTAGTGGGCCATGACTACAAGCGCCGAAGTCCTTTCTAGGACTTCGGCGCTCAAAACTTTTTTATAACAAATTAACTTCTTATTTTTATAGCCGCGGCAATGCGCTCTAAGGCTGTGACAAAAGCCGCTGTCCGAAAATCAACTTTGTATTTATCAGCCACAGCCTCCACTGCCTGCCAAGCGGCTGTCATTTTTTCTTTGAGCTCAGCCATGACTTCGGCCTCACTCCAATAGTTATTGCTAAGATTTTGTAGCCATTCAAAATATGACACAGTCACTCCGCCAGAATTAGCTAAGACATCAGGCACAACCACTACGCCTTTTTTGTACAAGATCTCATCAGCCTCTGGCGTAGTTGGGCCATTGGCCATTTCTAAAATAATCTTAGCCTCAATGTCTGGAGCATTGTTATCAGTAATCTGATTTTCCATGGCCGCCGGCACCAAAACATCTACTGGCAAGACAAAAAATTCTGCCAAAGAAATTTCTTTTATACCCGGAAAGTCGGCTAGAGATTTTCCTGTTTTTTTGTGTTCCAAAAGTTTGGGAATATCTAAGCCATGTTCGCTATAAATAACATTTTTAGAATCAGCCACTGCTACAACTTTGTAGCCATGCTCAAAAAGTAATTGGGCCATACCGCCACCGACATTACCTAAGCCTTGAACAGCAGCTTTCAGTTTATCAGTTTTAAGACCTAATTTATCAACTAAGGCTGAGAGTATAAACATGCCACCTTGAGCAGTAGCCTGCTCTCTACCTAGTGAACCACCCAATTCCAATGGCTTGCCAGTCACTACTCCCCAACTTGGCTTACCCATAAGCTGTGAATATTCATCAGCCATCCAGGCCATGATTTGTGGAGTGGTGTATAAATCTGGTGCTGGTATATCTTTGGCTGGTCCAATCTCTTCGCGAAAAGCTCTAACCCAAGCTCGCGACAACTTTTCAGTTTCAGCTTGGCTCAGAGACTTGGCATCAACTACCACTCCGCCTTTACCACCACCCATAGGAATATTGGCGACAGCACACTTGATAGTCATCCAAAAACCCAAGGCTTTGACCTCATCAAGGTCAACTTGGGGATGAAAGCGAATACCGCCCTTGTACGGCCCGCGTGCTTGGTTGTACTGGACACGATAAGCTGGAAAAATTTGTAAATGCCCATCATCCATTTTAATAGGCAAGCTGGCCATCAATGTTTTTTCTGGACTGCTCAGCCGCAAAACCACATCTTTATCCAAACTCATCAACTGAGCGGCTTTTTCCAGCTGCCTTAAGGCATTATCATACGCATTCATATATTTGAGATAGATTTACTTATTAATTTTCCAATCTGGCAAGAGCGGTTTATCCCCTTGCAGATACTTGTAGGCTTGTAGAGCAGCCTTGGAACCCTCGCCGGCTGAGATAATTGCTTGCTTATAATTTACATCAGTAACATCGCCGGCCGCAAAAACACCAGGCAGACTGGTTTCATTGTTTTGATTGACTTTGATCTCGTCATGCTGAGTCAAATCAATGCCCGCAGTTTTGAGCCAAGCGGTCTTGGCCATATGGCCAATTTCAATAAAAATACCATCAACCATAATTTCATTAATCTTACCCGACGATTCATAAAGCAAAGATTCAACGCGATTTTTTCCTTTTATTTCTTTACTAACAGCTTGAAAGATCACCTCAATATTATCGGCGGCTTTTACCTTATCAATCAAAACTTGTTCGCCACGAAAAGCTTCACCGCGCACCAGCATATAAACCTTTTTGGCAACCTTGCTCAAATACTCAGCCGCATCCAAAGCTGAATTGCCACCGCCGATAACGACTACATCTTTACCGCGATATAAGGGTCCATCGCAAGTAGCACAATAAGTAATGCCTCGGCCGGTTAATTCTTTTTCTCCGGGCACACCAAGATCTCGCGGCGTCAAACCAAAAGCCAAGACAATAGCTCTGGCCTGCAGAGTCTTGTTACCAAAAGTCTTGAGCACAAACCCTGATGTCTGCTTTTCCAAAGACACTACTTCATCAAATAAAAATTCTGTACCGGTTTTAGCAGCCTGTTCTTGAAATTTTTGCGACAAGGTTAGTCCGGCAATTGATTCAAAGCCCGGATAATTTTCCACATCATCGGTCAGCGACAATTGCCCGCCAATATCCTTGGTAATAACCAGGGTTTTCATAGCTCGACGAGAAGTATAAATAGCGGCTGTCAATCCGGCCGGACCACCACCAACTATCACCACATCATAGACTGTTTCTTCCATAAAATTTAAGCTAAGTGTTGTTTAATTTTTTGAGTCAAAATATCCTTACTTTGTACACCAACAAAATCTTCTACTACGTTACCATTCTTAAAAATTTTAAGAGTTGGTATGCTCATTATTTGAAACTTGCCGGCTGTGCCTTGATTCTCATCAACATTGACTTTGGTGATTTTAACTTTTTCATTATCAGCAAAATCTTTAGACAGTTCCTCAACTATAGGTCCCTGCATGCGGCAAGGTGTGCACCAGGGTGCCCAAAAATCCACCAAAACAACACCATTAAACTTAATAACCTCTCCCTCAAAATTTTGATCATTTAATTCTTTAGCCATATTCTTATAATTTAATTATTATTTACTTTATGTAATCTTAAACAAAACATTGATAAGTTGCAATAGTTCTTTCTTTTTTATAACTTTGCTGGCATCATAACAGCCGTTGACCTTGTCATTGACCAAGAGCCTAGTAACTGAATCCAGTGAGGCTCGAGCCGCCAAAACTACGCGCACAATTTCTTCAACATCGCGCTTTTCTTTGTACATTTTCTCAATAGAGCCTACTTGCCCCTCAATCCGGTGCAGTTGGGAAATTATCTTGACCGGACTACAAATTTTATTATTCATATGTATATACCCTATGGGGGTATGTTACCATATCCCCTATCTTTTGTCAAATAGGATATCAACAGTCACTTTCTTGTTGACAAAGACTCGGTAGAGTAATATATTAATATGCTTACTGCCAATAATTCCTTTGGCGGTAAATCGTTCTCTCCAATTAGGGGGTGTCCAAATGAGGTTCCAGCTACTCGTTATCTGGTACAACCTGAAGCGCCGGGTTCTCGGTTCCGAAGACCCCAGCACTCGCTGTGTCATCACGCTCTTTGGGCTTGGCTTCGCCCTTGCCTTCATCGTCGTGGGTATCTTGGCCCTGTTTGTGATCGCCTAAGGAGGCTTTACCATGAGACAAGACTGGACTTCTGGCCAAGCCAAGGTCATGGCCGGCGCTTCTGTCCTAGGCATCATCACGTTTCTAGCCGCAATTTGCGGGCTGCTGCATTGGCTCAAGGTCATCTAACCTGCCACAGTAGTGACTGAAGGGGGGTGAGATCATGAATTTGATCAATGTACTGATAGACTTCTTGTGTCTGATCGTTTTGCCGGCTGCCATGCTTTGCCTCTTCCATCAGATGGTTCTCAATCTGATGAGATCATGCAGTGGCGTCGTTGCCCGGCCAATTCCTGCTGAACACATGACCAAGCTTGAGCTGGCTGACAAGCTTCTCAAGCTGGCCGATCAGAACCACTACCCACCACTAGAAGCACTGGATGATCTACTCCCGACCCACATCATCCATGAAGGCCGTCGCGAGGTTTATACAGTCAAGGCTACCGAAACAGGTCGGGTAACGTCCTGTATCCCACCAAAATACGCCCACTGCGATGTCATAGGATATTGGGCAGATGGTCTATCGGAAGCCAGGACATTCGTCTATGACGGAAACTACGACGTAGCCGATGGCTGGAGAATACACAGAGTTCCCAGATGGGAACACACCGCCTGATGGGCTCGGAGCAACGACACAGTCGCCCGAGCCCAAAAATCTACAATAAATATCTAATATATAGCTAATTTTTGCTAACTCCGTTATAAATTCACATAACAAATCATAAAAATAAACCTCCAAGTAAGTGCCAAACATTTTTACTTTCAGAGGTAAAAAAATGTGATATTAACTTATAACGGAGCAAAAATTAGCCTTTTTCTCAAGAAAATTAACCCTAAAATATAGGGAAAATAAAAAAATTTAGCTAATATTAGCTAAATTAAGGCGCCCCGCTTTGCGGGGCGCCTTTTATAATGCTTATTTTCTATTCTATCTCATGTCCCTCGGCTTAGTTCGACTACGCTCACCACAAGTCGCTCAGGGCATTCGATTCAGTTATTGGAGAATGGTCGAAGGTGCTGATAAGCACCGAAGACCATGAGTGAGACTTTTGCGAAGCAAAAGGCGAATCGAATGGTGTCCTTGAGAGCCCCGTTAGTCAACGGGGTCTTCGTCCCGCATTCGCGGGACTCGAGAATCTGGTGACCCCACCAGCCCCGCCACCTCGCTTTGCTCGGGCGGGATTTCCGGCCAGCAAAGCTGGCCTCCAAGAATTTATGCTTTGGTGTCCCTGAGAGGAATCGAACCTCTATTTAGGCCTTAGGAGAGCCTTGTTCTATCCATTGAACTACAAGGACAAAATATAAACTTTTTTACTTTTTGCTTTATATTAGCCTCGTTAGAAATATATGCTTATATTAATTAGTGAAATATTAGCCCCTAAACATTACTACCATTATATTCTATAATCGTATATTTCTAACGAGGTTAGCTAAAATATTGTGTCGTAATATATTAAAACTATCTTTTTACCTTAAACATGGGGCCATGACCAGGTATAATAAAATCAGCTATAGCCAAAATCTTGCGACGGCTATTATCGTATTCTTCCAAATTATTAAAAAGCTCTGGTTTTTTGCTAATATCAGCCAAGCTTTCCTTGGCTATGGCATCGCCAGCTATTACTACTTTACCCTCTGATGTATCAACTAGCAAAGAAATATGCCCGTCTGCGTGGCCAGGGGTTAGCAAAAATTCCACATCTTTGGCTAATTTTAGGCTATCTAGTATGTCAGCTCGAACTATATAACCTTCGGCTATATTCTGATACTGCCCAGAATAATCTTTACTCTTAAGCTTGCAATATATTTTGGCCTTGGGGAATAAATAAACATTTATAATATGGTCAAGGTGTAAGTGCGTTAGAACCACTGTGTCTATATCTTCTGGGGACAAGCCCTCATTTTTCAAGGATTCTAAGAGCTTTTCCTTATCAGGATAATAGCCTGGATCAACTATAATATTTTTATCGGTTTTAATTAGAGTAACAGTAGAACCAATCTCCAGTTTTTCTCCGTTTTTCTGATGTTTACCCTCTACTAATACTTTTATTTGTGCCATATTTTCTATAATTCTTTAAGCCCAATTATTATAATGTAAATGCCTTTAAAAGTCTATAATTTATAGATAAATTCAAATTTTTACCCCTTTACATTAAGCCTTAATTTAGCTAATATTAAGAGGCAAAAAAGAACTACTATTAAAAAACACAATAATATGGCCATGTTTAATAAAAATCAAGGAATGCCCACACCCAAGAACATTGAAACCATAATCGGGCCATCTGTCAAAGTCCAAGGTGATTTCAAGGGTGAGGGTGATCTGATTATTGAAGGCATCTTAGTTGGTACCTTACAAACCAAAAATAATCTCAAAATAGGGGAAAATGCTGTAGTTGAGGCTGATATCAAAGCCAATAACGCCTTTATTTCTGGAAAAGTAAAAGGCGATATCACTGTTAAGGGCAAATTGGAAATTGCTGGCACAGCCATGATTATTGGTAATATCCGCGCTCAGATAATGTCTATGGAAAGCGGCGCCTTAATCCAAGGTCAAGTCAGCATGCCCGTCGGCAATATCTCCACCGAAGAAGGTAAGCCTGAAATCAAAAAATCTCATTCTGAAAACAAGGAAGAAAAATACTTAGAAAAAAACTAAAGGAGTATGTATTTATATATTTACGACTCCTTTCTCAGTGAAAAAAAATATACTGACCTCTTGATAAAAATTGAAAAAAGATTAGTTGACCTAGGCATCAAAGGAAGAATTGCCCGACTATCGGTTCTCAAAAATCTCAAAGAATTGGTTCTAGACGCTACCAAGGAGGGAGTCCACACTATCGTGGCTATTGGTAACAGCCAAACTTTTGCAAAAGTCATCAATGTGGTGGCTGATCTTGATGTTACCCTAGGACTTATACCAGTAGATAATGATAACCCTATTGCCAAGGCCTTGGGCATACCACCAAAAATTTTGGCTTGTGATACCCTAGCTTCACGCATTGTCAAAAAAATTGATCTAGGAAAAATCAATAACCATTATTTCATAAACACTGCCCAGATAGTAAATGGTGATGTGGTGATTGAATACAATGATTTTAAAGTTAGGCCAACTACTGATAAGCACCTAATCACTCTGTACAATTTTGCTACCAATGAACACTCAAGCATGTCTAGCCCGGTTGATGGGATATTGGAAGCCGTCATCACTCCTATGAAATCTTCAGTCTTTGGCCATAAAAAAATCACCCAAACTGTACTGCCATTTACCAAAATAAAAATTGGCAGTAACCAAGAAGATCAAGTAGCCATACTAACTGATGAGCAGATTATCATGAAGACACCCGCCGAGATTGAAGTGGTCCCGCAAAAATTAAAAATTATTGTTGGGCCAGAAAGACAATTTGTATAAAACATAAAAACCCCTTTATTTATAGGGGTTTTATACTATATTATAATATTATTTAACTAGCTGGTTCGCTAGCCTTTTTTTCTTTAGCGCGTAAAACTATATATTGTTGAGCAATAGAAAATAGGGTAGTGAGCAACCAGTAAAAAGTCAGGCCAGCTGGAAACTGCCCGCCAATAACAATGGTGATAATAGGCATAATATAAAGCATCTGACTATTGAGCGCGCCCGACAAGCCACCAGCTGGTTGTTTTTTGTTCATCATCATCTTGGATTGCCAAAACTGGGCCGCACCGGCTAATGTTGCCACAAACCAGCTCTTAGCCGCCAGATTAAAGAAACCAAAAGCAATAAGATTAAGTGGCCCGGGGTTGATAACAAAGCTATATAAAGCATTCAAGCTATCAGTTTTAGTCAAGCCATCAAGAAAAACTTTATAAATAGCAAACAAGAAGGGGAGTTGTATAAGAAGTGGCAAGCAAGAAGCAAAGGGATTTATTTTTTTCTCTTTGTAAAGCGCCATTAGCTCTGGTCCCAGCTTTTCCTGATCGCCCTTGTGCTTTTCTTTTAACTTTTCAATATCTGGCTGAATGCTGGCCAATTCTTTTTGGGCTTTGATGGATTTTTTGGAAGGAATATATAAAATCAAACGAATAATCAAAGTCAAAATAATAATAGCCAAACCCAAATCGTGGCCCGGCAAAGTATTGTACAGCCAAACCAAGAGATTAAATATTGGCTGATAAAAAATAACGAAAAAAATATTCATAAACAATTTTTATTTAAAATTATAAAAGGGGATCATGGCCGCCAAGAGACCAAGGATGACAGCGGCAAACTCGCCCAGCCGCCAGAGCCGATCCTTTGATACTACCATATTTACTAATAGCTTGATAGCCATATTCTGAACAACGAGGATAAAAACGGCAAGTACCCTGAGGAAATACAAATTTTAATAAACCAGTATCCGGCGATAAAGTTTTTTGATAAACACGAATAGCCGCTAGCAGTAACTTTGATAATAATTTATCCAAAAAATTAAACATTTAAGAAAAACTTATTTTTTATTGTAAATTCTCATTTGTGAAAAAGCAAAGATCAATTGCCCCAAAAGCTCTTGAAAACTTAAGGCTAGTGCGGATTTTTTGGCTATGATTAGCAAAGAATAGCCTGGCTTTAAATCCTTTAGCAATACTCGGCTAGCTTCGCGCAAATGGCGAGTTAATCTATGACGGACTACTGAGCTTTTATCTACTTTAGTAGAAACAATAAAGCCTACTTTGGTTAAATTATCTTTATTGATCGCGTATTTTATAGTAAGTTGCGGCAAAAAAAAGGTTTTACCTGTTTGGATCAACCTTTTTATGTCTTGATCTTGATGGACTCGTTGAGCTTTAGGCAACATAAATTTGGCCTAAAATAAAGGTTTAAACAGACACGGACAAGCGCTTTCTGCCTTTGGTTTTTCGTCTTTTTAAGACTTGCTTGCCTTTTTTAGTAGACATGCGAGCACGAAAACCATGGGCTTTAGCCCTTTTTCTCTTTTTTGGTTGGTAAGTCCTCTTAGTAGCCATAAAGTTTACTTTCTATAATGATTTTAACCTTCATAAGATAACATATTTCCCGCACAATTTCAAGGCTACCCCAGATCAAAGAACTTATCCACAGTTATGAACAAGTTGTGAACAAGTTCTTAACTTTTGCTTGTATTTTAGTTAAAATTGTTTTATGGTATAGTATTATAGCTTATCTTAAGGTCTAAAAATAATAAAAAATATGGAAAATCAGGAGAAAACTTGGGAAAATGTGCTAGGTGAACTAGAACTAGCCATTAGTAAAGCCAATTTTACTACCTGGTTTAAGAACACTTTTATTATTGAAATTGGTGACGATAAAGTTATTGTTGGCGTACCCAACACTTTTACCAAGGTCTGGTTAGAAAAAAAATATCACGACAACATCCTTACAGCCCTAGAACACGTGTTATCAAAAAATAATCTACAGGTTATCTACAGGGTAGAAAACAAGGAAAAAATAGCTAATATTAGCCAAAAAATACAAAATAATTTAGCTGAAAAAACTCAGCCTGTGCATAACCAAGGCCCTAAAAATAACAACAAATTTGGCCTAAATCCTCACTATACTTTTCAATCTTTTGTGGTTGGCCCAGGCAATGAACTAGCCCAAGCGGCGGCGCATGCGGCTGCTCAAAAACCAGGGGAAATCTATAACCCCTTATTTATCTATGGCGGAGTGGGTCTGGGTAAAACTCACCTGGTCCAAGCTGTTGGTAACTATATTTTGGCTAAAAACCCCAATAAAAAAATACTTTATATCAATAGTGAAAAATTTACTAATGACTTTATTTTTGCTATAAAAAGCGGGCAAACCGACAAATTCAAAGAAATGTATAGAAACGTGGATGTTCTCTTAATTGATGATATTCAGTTTATTGCCGGTAAAGAGCAAACTCAGGAAGAGTTTTTTCATACTTTCAATGCCTTACACCAAAATAACAAACAAATTGTTATTTCCTCTGACCGGCCACCAAAGGCTATAAGAGAAATTGAGGGCAGGCTTATTTCCCGCTTTGAGTGGGGGATGATTGCTGATATTTCTTTTCCTGATCTAGAAACCAGAGTAGCTATCCTAGAAATTAAGTGCCAAGAAAAAAATTACAACTTAGAGCCGGAAATAATCCATTATATTGCCGAGAGTATTCAAGAAAATATTAGAGAGCTAGAGGGGGCGCTTAACCGCATTGTGGCCTTCCACCAACTCAATGGTAGCCAACCATCTATTGAAAGCGTACGCTCCATCCTAGGTGGCATATCAGCTAACCCTAGGCGCGCTGGCCTTACCCCTAAAAGGCTGTTAAACACCATTGCTTTATTTTATGATATTAGTATGGATCACTTAGTGGGCACTAGCCGAAAAAAAGAATTAGTAGTACCGCGGCAAATTGCTATGTGGCTGATGCGCGAAGAACTCAAATCTTCTTATCCTAATATTGGCCAGGAAATTGGCGGCCGCGATCATACTACTGCTATGCATGCTTGCTTAAAAATAACTGCCTTGATAGAAATGGATGAAAAAATAAAAAACGATGTCTTGGTTTTAAAACAAAAACTCTACGAATAACTTGTTGATAAGCTGATGATGCGCTTGTTTATAAAATCAAACTTACCCACAGAAAAAATTATAAAAAAATATTTACACACAATTAGCAATACTTATCAGACTAGATATGAACCGCTTATCCCCGAAAAATTTTCCAACAAAACACAAACAATTATTAGACAAAACGATTATCTAGGCATTTTTATACACATATCAACAGTCCCTATTACTACTCCTATATTTATATATAAAGAATAATTAATAATAATATGAAGATCATTTGCACACAGGAAAATTTAAACAAAGGTTTGGGTTTGGTTTCCAATATTGCTAATAAAAATAATAACCTACCCATTTTAAACAATGTATTACTCAAGGCGGATAAAGATGGGTTAATGCTTATAACCACTGATTTGGAGATTGGTATTAGAGCTAGTATACGAGGCAAAGTAGAGGAGAAGGGATCTTTTACGGTTGAGGCTAAATTACTCAACAGCTTTGTAGGACTCTTACCCAAAGAAAATATTGAATTAAACTTAGAGGAAAATGGGCTAGAGATTAAAAGCCAAAACCAAGAAACAACTATCAAGGGTTTAGAGGCAGAGGACTTTCCGCTTATACCCGAGATGGAAAGAGTTAATGAAATTGACTTGCCGGCCTCGGATTTGAAAAAAGGTTTACAACAAGTGCTTTTGGCGGCTTCACTAGATCCATCACGGATTGAAATAAATGCTGTTAATTTTAATTTTCAAGCCGACAAGCTGACCTTGGCCGCCACTGACAGTTATCGCTTGGCCGAAAAGAAAATAAAAATTACCAATGGCCGTGAACACAACCTAATAGTGCCATTTAAAACTCTGCAAGAATTATCTAGGATATTAAACGAAGAAGGTGGTAAGAGACTGAAAATTTATTTTAATGAAAACCAAATACTTTTTGCTTTTGATGGAGTGGAACTGATATCCAGAGTTATAGATGGTAAATATCCGGACTACAGTCAGATTATTCCGCCGGATTTTGTGACTGAAGCCAAGGTTGCTGTGAATCAGTTGGTGCCAGCTATAAAATCAGTCGCTCTGTTTTGTAAGCAGGGTATAAATGATATTCGTCTTAACTTTGATAGCAAGAAAAAAGAAATAATTATATCCACTGCTTCTTCTGGCTCAGGCGCTAGTAAAGCCAAGGTAGTGGCCGAAATAAAAGGCAAAGACAATGAAATTGTTTTTAACTATCGCTATCTTCTAGATGGTTTAAATCAAATTGGTTCAAGCGAAACTTGGCTCAAAATAAACAGCCACTCTTCACCGGGCTTACTATCACCAATTGATAACCAAGAGTATTTATATTTGGTGATGCCAATTAGGCAATAAAAGTTTTAGAAAAAATAAAGCCCCCGTCCCGCATTCGCGGGACGGGGGCTTGTTAAATTTATTTTAAAAAGGGAATGCGGGGGCCGCGCGATGCGCTGGCCCCCGCTGAGGGATCATCCGGTGTTTGCCGAAGTTCTGGGGCCAACCCCTGTGTGTACGGCGATGACTTGGGGCGGCCATACTCCACCACTGAACTTCTTGCCCTTTGAAAGAGGCAGACAATTACCATTGATCCCGATGGGAGGCCCGCCAAGAGCGAGGAAAGGGAGGTTGTGTGAGCCGAGATTATCGACTGACCTTTCCCCAACCCACTGGCGGGCCAAGAACAAAAGCAAAAATTATATTATAGTATATTAGAGTTTTTGTCAACCCAGCTTTTCGCGAAAGGCTGGGTCAATTATAAACTTATATACAGTTTGGCATTTTGCCAATTTTTATAAAATTTGCTATAATATCTCTACCCTGAAAAAGGCTCCGACAAGAGCTAAATAAGGGTATAACTGTCATCATAGGACAGACCAAAAAGCACTCTTGCGCGACTAGAGTGTTTTTTGGTTGCTTGATTGATTGAAAATGTCCCTAATCTCTGGTAAAATGGTTTTATATGATAGCTTATCTAAAAGGCCAGATTTTGGAAAAGACCAGCAAATCAATAATCCTTCTAGTAGGAGAAATTGGCTATGAGGTTTTTTTAAATGTTAAGAATTTAGAAAAAGCTAACCTAGGCGAACAAGTGGAATTTTATATTTACAGCAATATCAAAGAAGACGCTTTTGATTTGTATGGTTTTAGGACTCTTAAAGAACTAGATTTTTTTAAAAAGCTATTATCAGTTTCCGGAGTTGGGCCCAAGTCAGCTCTAAATATTTTATCTTTAGCCGAAGTAGATGATTTGAAGCGGGCTATTACTAGCGGCGATCCGTCATTTCTGCAGCAGGTCTCCGGTATTGGCAAAAAAACCGCCGAGCGCCTAGTAGTTGAGCTTAAAGAAAAATTCATAAATGACCTGTCTCAAGAAATGCCAATGATGGATAGTGATAAACAAGTCATTGAAGCACTAATGTCTCTGGGTTATAAAGCTAATGAGCTTAAGGATATAACCAAGAGTTTGGATCAAGATGAAAAAGATTTAGCGACTAGGATAAAAGCCGCTTTGCGCTTGATGCACAAATAATTTTTATGGAGCTACTGGTTGATAACAATTTAATAGTAGACGATTTTTTAAAAACCAGATTTATTTCTGGCAATTTTTTGCAATCCAGCTGGTGGCGGGATTTTTTAAAAATTCAAGGCAAAAATTTTTGGCAGATAGTGGTAGTAGAAAATAATGAAACCATTGCCTCATGTTTACTTTATGAAAATATTTTGCCACTGGGACGCAGTTATTTGTATGCACCTAAGGGGCCGATTGTTTCTTACAATATTTCGGAAAATGCGCGGCGCGAAGCCATGGCTCTAATTTTGTCTAAAGCACGCGACATTACCGCGGCCACTAAAAAGCGAGCCGAGATTTTTTTGAAAGTTGAGCCGATTGATAGTAGTTTGATTTTAGCGGACTTAAAAAAAGCTGATGATATTCAGCCAAGAGAAACTTGGGCGCTGGATTTGGATAAAGACATCAAAGAACTATTAGGATTAATGCATGCTAAGACACGTTATAATATTGCCCTGGCTCGCAAAAAAGGAGTTGGTGTTCGTTTTAGCCAAAAGCCAGATGATTTAAAACATTTTTTAGAGCTGATTGGAAAGACGGCTGAGCGTAATCAAATCTCCGTGCATTCAGCTGATTACTATAAAAAACTTTTTGAAATATTAGTTAAGTACGGAACCGGTGGTCTGTATTTGGCGGAAATAAATAAGCAAGTAATAGCGGCTAATATTGTGGTCAGATTTGGTGAGGTAGTTACCTATGTTCACGGTGCTTCGGATTATAATTTTCGTTCTAGTATGGCGCCGCACTTATTGCAATGGGAGGCTATACGCGAATCACAAAGCTTGGGTTATAAATTTTATGACTTTTGGGGAGTGGCGCCTAGCGATGGTTCTCGTCCGCGTTGGGAAGGATTTACTCGTTTTAAAAAAAGTTTTGGTGGTCGACTCTTAGTTTCGCCCGGAGCCTATAATTTGATTTATAATCCGACCTGGTATAGACTCTATAGTCTTAGCAGTCAGATTAGCCATTATTTAAAGAAGTAATTATTTATGATTAAAAAAGTTTTGATTTTTGCTGCTGGCCGGGGTACCCGTATGCTTGATTTAGGTAAAGATAGGCCTAAACATTTAATTGAGACCAATGGCCGGCCATTTTTGTATCATCTGCTTAGCCACCTCAAAGAGGCTGGCTTTGAAGAAATGATTATGGTAGTTGGCTATAAAAAAGAATTCATGGACAAATTTTTTAGTGAATATAAAAATGAATTTAAGCTTCAGTTGCTCAACCAATTTGAAATTCTTGGTGAAGATAGGTACGGCACAGCTTGCCCCTTGGAGTGTGCTCAGGACATTTTGGCTCATGATAGTTTTTTGGCAGTTAACGGAGACAACCTTTATGCTGTTGAGGACTTAAAAAGATTTAACATTGATGATGACTATACTTATGTAGCTGGCCTGCCCCACGCTCAACCGCAAAATTACGGGGTCTTACAAGTGGATGATGAGGGTTTTTTAAAAAAGATTGTGGAAAGGCCAAAGGAATATGTTGGCAATTTGATTAATACCGGACTTTATAAATTCACACCAGAAGTTTTTAAATATTTAGATAAGATTAGTTTGTCTCCGCGCGGTGAATATGAACTTACCGATGTTGTTAACCTTTTGGCTCAAGAAAAAAAAGTAAAAGCCTTGGATCTTAAGGGTGTGTGGCTGGACTTTGGCAAGCCAGATGATATAAGAAAAGTTGAAGAATATTTGAATGCTCAAAAGAATTCTTAAAAAATTTATTCCCAAAAAAGGATTATTGTTTTACCACTGGGCTTTGGCCAGAGTGGCGGCTTTGTATTATGGCCAACCAGCCAACAAGCTTATAGTCATTGGTGTTACTGGCACCAATGGCAAAACCACGGTGGTTAATTTTATTGCCCAGTATTTAGAAAATTTAGGACAAAAGGTTGGCTTGGCTTCAACTGTAAATTTTAAAGTAGCCGAGCGCGAGTGGATTAATGATAAGAAGATGACTATGCTTGGCCGCTTTCAAACACAGAAGTTACTCAAAGACATGGTCAAGGCCGGTTGTAAATATGCGGTTGTTGAGACCTCGTCACAGGGCGTTTCTCAGTACCGCCATATTGGCATCAATTATGACTTGGTAGTATTTACAAATTTAACTCCTGAACACATTGAGGCACACGGTAGTTTTGAGGCCTATAGGGATGCTAAAGAAAAATTATTTGAGCACCTAAGTCGCAGTCCGCGCAAAAAAATAAATAATAAAATTATTGATAAAATAATTATTGCCAATAGCGATGATACTGAATCCAGCCGTTTAAAAAAATACGTTGTTGATAAATTTATCACTTATGGCTTGACTAATCCGGCTGAGTATCAAGCCCAAGATCTTAATCTTACCAGTGGTCTGTCTTTTAAGATAAAAGATTGGCAAATTAAAACTGATTTTCTGGGACAGTTTACTCTTTATAATATCTTGGCTGCTTTAGCAGTAATAGATACTCTTGGTTGGTCACTAGCGGTCGCCGCTAACTCAGAGCTCAAAGGCGTACCCGGTAGGCAAGAGTGGATTGACGAGGGACAAAATTTTAAAGTAATGGTTGATTATGCCCCAGAGCCAGAGAGTCTTGGCCAGCTTTATCAAGCCTTGGAAGTAGTACTGCACCAAAGACTAATTCATGTCTTGGGTTCGTGCGGTGGGGGCAGGGATAAGGCTCGCCAGCCGATCTTGGGTAAGATGGCTGGGCAAACAGCTGATGTTGTAGTTGTTACCAATGAGGATCCCTATGATGACGATCCAGAAGCTATTATTGCCAATGTTGCTCAAGGCGCCATTGAGGTTGGTAAAATTTTAAAAGAAAATTTATTTAAAATATCTGATAGACGCGAAGCCATAAAGTTGGCTCTAAGCTTGGCCAAGAAAAATGATCTAGTGCTTATTACTGGCAAAGGAGCAGAACAGTTTATCTGCGTGGCCAATGACAAAAAAATTCCTTGGGATGATAGGCGAATAGTCCGCGAGCTTCTTTCTAAAAAATAATCATTTCCCCTCTTTTATTTTGATTAAATTTAAAAACAGAGTTGACAAAAAGGCTCTGTTTTTGTATTATCTACAGTCGGGTTATTGTTCTCTACATCATTTTGAATTCGTTCCCAAGTAGCCAAGGAAACTTGGCTAAAGTATGGAAGGCTTTAAAAGCAAAGGATGTGTCTCATGAAGAACAGAATGACCATGCAAGCCTGGGCGATCGGGATCATCATCGTGGCGGTGATCGCGATCATCGATACAGGGCTCACCAGTCATAGCCAGCAACTGGCCGCACAGTTCACTCAGCATTATAGCCATGTGCAGGAGCAGGCCAAGGTCGTTCAGGTCGCTGTGGAGCGCTGGGCCAGCACCAACAGCGACAAGCATTACCCGTCCGGTCTGGATGAGCTCAACGGGGCTGGTCAGACCGTGGTTGACCTTTTGCCCAACGGTCAGAGACTGTTGAACTCCTACGATGACCATCTTAGCGACGGCCACTATACGTCGTGTTATTCGGAACCGCGCAACTGGGGTATTCGGCAGGCCGAGAGCGACTTGGTGTTGGCGGTCCCTAAGGGCGCTATCTACTACTGCCCCAAGCCGGACGGCAAAGGCTACTTCATCAGGGCCTATGTTGAAGGGCCCTATCCCACCATCCTGACCAACCGTCGTTAGGGGGCTAAGCTCAGAGGAGCTGAACTTAGGGAGGGTATCAATGTTTGCTCGTCGGTTGGGGGCCGCCCTTTTGGTCCTAGCGGCAGTGATGGCCACAACGGCTATTGGCGTCAAGGCTCATGCGGATCGGCAGGAAGATCAGGTCAGGCTGGCCGCGGAAATGACTTACCAGGCCATAAGGATGTTTGTGGCCGAGGATGGGTCTATGCCCAACAGCGTGATGGCCCGGACCAGAACTGGGCACTATTTCTATGAGTTTCTGCCACACAGTCGCTGGCTCAAGAACGCCTATACAAGCGAAACAACTGAGCCTCGCGATTGGTCGGAAATGCTGGAAGGCCAGCCTGTCCACGGCGGAGTCTATGTTTTCTACCAGGAAACAGAGGCTCAGTGCCTGATCGTTGGTTTTGGCCGTAAGAGCAAAGAGCTTTACCGCCGCATGTACTAATGGGGGACGAACAAAATCGGGGGGTGGGATGGCTTGCATGGCTGTCCTGCCCCTTCTTAATTTTGTTAAAAATAAGGGGTTTCATAGTTAAATTTAGTAATCCTTCGCTCTGTGAGCTTCGGACTGTGGATAACTTGTATATAAATATCACATTTTGTGCATAATTTTGGCTTAAATAACAGAAAAAATGATAAAATTTGACAACTATAAAAATTTGTATATATAGCTATTTTAGCTAAGGTTAGCGATTTTTTTTATTTTTTGTGTTAATTTTTATAGAATTAGGGTAAAATCCTTGACAAAGGACCTATAATTTGATACTATTGGGCTATGAATTTTTTGCAGGCTGGCCTAGTTTAATCAAAAAAGCAATTGAAAAACTGACCCAACAGAGCGGGTGAGTTTATTTTTTGTGCTCCTATTTATTAAGGCCACTACGAGTAGGTATCTAACTAATTTTATCAATAATTAGTCAAGTCTTTATATGTCCCAAATAAAAACTTCTACTACTCGCAAATTTTTTAGTCCCCTAAGAGAAGCCATACCACTCACGGATTTGGTTGAAGTCCAAAAAAAATCCTATCAGTGGTTTTTTGAGGATGGACTAAAAGAATTGTTTGAGGAAATCTCACCAATCAAAGATTTTATTGGCCGCGATCTAGAATTATATTTTCTAGATTATTATCTGGACGAGCCAAAGTTTGATGAGGTGACTGCTAAAAATAAAAATATTACTTTTGAAGCGCCGCTACGCGTCAATATTCGCTTGGTCAACAAGCGCACCAGTGAAGTCAAAGAGCAGGAAATATATTTGGGAGATTTTCCGCTCATGACAGAGCGCGGTACTTTTATTATCAATGGCGTGGAAAGAGTGGTGGTGTCACAGCTCATCAGAAGTGCGGGCGTATTCTTTACTTCGGAGATGATGCGTGGTCGCCGCTATTATGGTGCTAAGATTATTCCTAACCGTGGCGCTTGGCTGGAAATAGAAACTGATGTTAACAATGTCATCTACGTTAAGATTGATAGAAAAAGAAAAGTAGCCATTACTTCGCTTCTGCGAGCCTTGGGATATTTCACCGACGAAGAGATGCTGGAATTATTTAAAGATGTTGATACTCATCCAGAAGTCAAATTTATCAAGAGTACCCTCGGTAAAGATACTTCCAAGAATGAAGCCGAAGGCTTGAAGGAAGTTTATCGCCGCATTCGGCCAGGAGACCTAGCCACCACTGATAATGCTCGGTCACTTATTCATTCTATGTTTTTTGATTTTGACCGTTATGATTTTGGTCGAGTGGGCCGCTACAAGATAAATGCCCGTTTTGGTCTAGATATTGCCAACAACAAAGAAACCAGAGTCCTGAGAAAAGAGGATTTGGTTTTGGTTATCAAAGAAATTATTCGTCTTAACTTAACTCAAGAAGAAGCTGATGATATTGATCACTTGGGTAATCGTCGCGTCAGAGCTATTGGTGAATTAGTGCAAAATAGATTCCGCATTGGTTTGGCTCGTATGGAGAGAATTGTCAAAGACCGGATGAGTACTCTAGATATGAGTAACTTAACGCCTAATCAGCTTATCAATGCCCGGCCAGTCATAGGTGTTATCAAAGAATTTTTCATGAGCTCACAGCTGTCACAGTTCATGGATCAGGTCAATCCTTTGGCCGAGCTAGAACACAAGCGCCGCTTATCAGCCATGGGCCCGGGCGGTTTGTCCCGAGAGCGAGCTGGCTTTGAAGTGCGCGATGTGCACCGCACCCACTATGGCCGCATTTGTCCAATTGCTACTCCCGAAGGACCAAACATTGGTTTGGTCGGACACTTGGCTTCTTATGCCAAGGTTAATGAGTTTGGCTTTATTGAAACTCCTTTTCGTCGTGTCTTACATGATATAGATAATGACCCCAAGGTAACAACTGGTCAGATTGCCCGTGAAGATATCAAATCGGCTGACAATAAAAAAGTTTTAATTAAAAAAGGTGAAACCATCACGGCTACTTTGGCCAAAGAATTGGCTAAGCATGAAGATATAAAGATTGTTCCGATTAAGCCGATAGTGACTATGGACATTGTCTATTTTGATGCTTTTGAAGAAGAAAGATACAATACTGCCGCCGCTACCACTCCGCTTGATGCTGATGGGCATTTTATCAGTGAGTATGCAGAAATTAGAATCAAGGGCAATCCAACTTATGATAAGGTAGAGAGAATAGATCTTTTGGATGTAGCTCCTAATCAAATCATTAGTATTGCCACTTCACTTATTCCATTTTTGGAACATGATGATGCGGTCAGAGCACTAATGGGTACAAACATGCAGCGCCAGGCAGTGTCACTTATTCGTCCTGAAGCGCCTATCGTTGGCACTGGCGTTGAAGCTAAAGCCGCCATTGACTCCGGGCAAGTAATTGTCGTTAAAGAAGATGGTGAAGTTACTCGGGTTGATAGTCGGGTTATTGAAGTGACCAACAAAAAAGGCGAGACCATGGTTTATAATTTAAATAAGTTTGCTCGGTCCAATACTTCTACTAGTATGAACCAGCATCCAATTGTTGATAAGGCGCAGAAAGTTAAAAAAGGCGAAGTGATTGCCGATGGTGCCGCTACTGATCAAGGTGAATTGGCTCTGGGTGAAAATATGTTGGTAGCTTATATGACTTGGGATGGTGGCAATTACGAAGATGCTATTTTGATTTCTGAGCGCGTAGTGAAAAATGATAACTACACTTCTATCAGCATTGAAGATTATTCTATTGATGTTCGTGATACCAAACTTGGTGCTGAAGTAGTTACGCGCGATATTCCCAATGTCAGTGAAGAAAAATTAAAAGACTTAGACCGCGAAGGTGTGGTGCGCATTGGCGCTAATGTATCTTCCGGTGATATTTTGGTTGGTAAGATTACGCCTAAAGGTGAGACTGAATTGTCGGCCGAAGAAAAATTGCTCCGAGCTATCTTTGGTGAAAAAGCAAAAGATGTCAGAGATACCTCACTATATCTGAAGCATGGTGAGCGCGGTAAAGTCATTGGTGTTAAAGTTTTTTCTCGCGATAAAGGCGATAAATTACCAGCCGGAGTTATCAAGACTATTCAGGTGACTATTGCTCAGCTAAGAAAAATTCAAGTTGGTGATAAGATGGCTGGCCGTCACGGTAACAAAGGCGTTATTTCTAGAGTAGTGGCTTTGGAAGATATGCCATTTTTGGAAGATGGTACGCCGATTGATATTATTTTAAATCCATTGGGCGTTATTTCTCGTATGAACCTGGGTCAGCTTTTGGAAACTCACTTAGGTTTGGCGGCTAGGACCTTGGGTTACAAGGTAGCTAGTCCAGCTCTAAATGGCGTGTCAGAAGCAACCATTAGAGAAGAGTTGGCCAAAGCCGGTTGGCCAGAAGATGGCAAACTACAGCTTTATGATGGTCGGAGCGGCAAAGCTTTTGCTAATAAGACTACTGTTGGCATAGCTTATATGTTGAAACTCAATCACTTAGTAGAAGATAAGATTCACCAGCGTTCTATTGGTCCATACTCATTGGTAACACAGCAACCTTTGGGAGGTAAAGCTCAGTTTGGTGGCCAGAGATTCGGTGAAATGGAAGTCTGGGCGCTTGAGGCTTATGGCGCGGCTAATACTTTGCAGGAAATGATTACTATCAAATCTGATGATGTGCCAGGTCGCTCCAAAGCTTATGAGTCAATTATCAAAGGTGAGCCAATTAGGCGTCTCAATATTCCGGAGTCATTTAATGTTCTCGTTAGGGAACTCAAAGGTTTGTGTTTGGATGTAGAGCTTATTGGCAAACGAGAAAGAAAGATTGAAGGCTTAGAGCAAGATACTCAAGAGCTTTTGTCTGAGGAAGCACCTGTAATAATTGAAGCTGGCTCTTTGCCTCTAGCCGGCGATTCAGAGGAATAAATAATAAAATAGCGTATAGCTAATGGTCTATAGCTTATGGTGATTACTTTAGCACTATTAATAAGCTATTAACTATAAGCAATACGCCATAATCTATAAGCGAAAAGATATGCCCACACCCTCTTCAACTAAAACAACTTTTATGGCGCAAGACAAGACTACTGTCTTGGAGTTTGACGCCATTAGGTTAAAGTTGGCTTCTCCCGATGAAATCCATGAATGGTCGCATGGTGAAGTCGTCAAACCAGAAACTATAAATTATCGCACCCAAAAACCAGAAAAAGATGGTCTGTTTTGTGAAAAGATTTTTGGTCCGACCAAAGATTGGGAGTGTTATTGCGGCAAATATAAGCGCATTAGATACAAGGGCATTGTCTGCGATAAGTGCGGAGTAGAGGTGACCAGAGCAGTGGTGCGTCGTGAGCGCATGGGGCATATTGATTTAGCGGCACCAGTTTCCCATATTTGGTTTTTGCGCGGTATACCTTCTAAGATTGGCTTGGTTTTGGATCTGAGCATCCAATCTTTGGAAAAAGTTATTTATTTTGCCTCTTTTATTATCACTAGAGTTGATGATGCTGCTCGTAAAGAAACTATTGAGCAGATTAAAACCGAACTCAAAAATAAGCGTAAGCAGATTGATAACGAATTTAGTCAAAGAATAGAGCAGGTAAATAATCGCAAAAACAAGCTTTTATCCGAAGGCCAGACTAAAGATAAGGTGGCCAAGCAGATTGAGCAGGAGCTTATTAATTTAAATGTTGCTAAGCTTGACAAAATAAAGACCTTGGAAGAGGCGGCCGATACTGCTCTTAAGGAGCTTAAAGAGCTACAAGAATTACAGATAATTTCGGAAACAAAATATCAAGAATTAGCTTTGCGCTATGGTCATGTCTTTGAAGCCAGCATCGGCGCTGAGGGTGTTCGGGATTTGCTAAAAAGAATAGATTTAAAATCAGCTCTGGATAACTTGGAAGCAGAGATAGCCAAGGCCATTCCTTCCAAGCAAAAGAAATTAATTAGACGATCTCGTCTGATTAAGAGTTTGATTATAAACAAGATTAGACCGGAGTGGATGATCTTGACTGCTGTGCCAGTAATTCCTCCAGACTTAAGACCAATGGTGCAGTTAGATGGCGGACGCTTTGCTTCCTCTGATCTTAATGATTTATATCGTCGCGTTATTAATCGCAACAATCGTTTGAAGCGCCTCAAAGAATTAAATGCTCCGGAAGTTATTCAGCGCAACGAAAAAAGAATGCTCCAGGAAGCAGTTGATGCTTTGATTGACAATAATGCTCGTCACGGCAAAACTGTCACAGCCTCCACTGGGCAGAAGCGGAGCCTTAAGAGTATTGCGGATATGCTTAAAGGTAAGCAAGGGCGTTTCCGTCAAAATCTTTTGGGCAAAAGAGTAGATTATTCCGGCCGTTCAGTCATAGTTATTGGTCCGCACTTAAAACTTTATCAATGCGGTTTGCCTAAGACCATGGCTTTGGAATTGTTTAGGCCTTTTGTGATTTCTCAATTGATTAAACAAGAGTTAGTGCACAATGTTCGGAGTGCTAATCGCTACATTGATGGCGGCCATCCAGAAGTCTGGGCAATTTTGGAAGATATCATCAAAGGAGCTCATGTGTTGCTCAATCGCGCACCGACTTTGCATCGCTTAGGCATTCAAGCCTTTCAGCCAGTCTTAATTGAAGGTAAGGCTATACAGCTTCATCCTCTGGTCTGTGCGGCTTTTAACGCTGACTTTGACGGTGACCAGATGGCGGTTCATGTACCACTCACTGAAGAGGCTAAAGAAGAGGCTTCTACTATTATGCTGTCTTCTAATAATTTGTTAAAACCGGCTACTGGTGATCCAGTGACCGTACCTAACCAAGACATTGTCTGGGGGGGCTATTATTTGACTTATATTGATCCAGAAGCCAAAGTAGGTAAGGCTTTTGCTGATGAGGATGAGGCTGAACGAGCCTTTACTTTGGGCGTAATTGGTTTACAAAGCTTGATTAAAGTGAGAGTAGCCAAAGTCAATAATGAATTAATGGAAACATCTGTTGGTCGAGTTTTGTTTAACAAAATTTTGCCGGCAGACATTGCTTATGTTAATAAGACCTTAGACAAAAAGGGTTTGAAAAATATAGTAGCTGAATCTTTCCGTCGTTTGCCGCATGATGTGACCGTTAAGTTATTGGATGATATCAAAGATATCGCTTTTCGCTATATTACCTCTTCTGGACTTTCCTGGGGCATGGATGACATCCCCAAGTTAGCTATTAAGAAAGAATTAGTAACTGAAGGTGAAAAAAGGGTAGAAGAAATCAAAGAGCAGTACAACAATGGATTACTCACCAACAAAGAAAGATACATCAAGGTAATTGAAGTCTGGAATGAAATCAAAAATCGTATTTATAAGCACAGTGAAAAAGCTTTTACTAAGACCAATTCTATTGCTAGTATTCTTGATTCTGGTGCTCGTGGTTCTCTATCGCAGATGATTCAAATTATGGGTATTAAAGGTTTGGTGATTAATCCAGCTGGTGAGATTATTGAATTGCCCATTAAAGCTAATTTTCAAGAAGGTTTGGATGTTTTGGAATACTTCATTTCCACTCATGGCACGCGCAAAGGTTTGTCTGATACAGCTTTGCGTACTGCCAATGCTGGTTATTTAACTCGTCGTTTAGTAGATGTCTCACAAGACGCCGTGGTCTTAGAAGAAGATTGTGGCGACAAGGAGGGGTTAGTGATTACCAAGCAAGAGAGTGAAGCTATTAATGAGCATTTAGTGGATAGAGTTATTGGCCGAGTGATTTTGGATGACATTAAAGATCCTAATACTAAGAAAGTTTTAGTTAAAAAAGGCACACTGGTTACTAAAGAAATATCAGAGCATATTATCAAAGCTGATCCAGACCAGATAAAGATTAGAGCTGTTTTGAGCTGTAAGGCAGTTCGCGGCATCTGCCAAAAATGTTATGGTTATGATTTGGGTTACAATCAGCTAGTTAAGATTGGTACGGCTGTCGGCATTGTGGCGGCTCAAAGTATTGGTGAACCAGGCACACAGCTAACTATGCGAACATTTCATACTGGCGGTGTGGCTGAAGGCGATATTACTCAGGGTTTGCCTCGGGTAGAAGAACTGTTTGAAGCCCGTCCACCTAAACGCAAAGCTATCTTGGCATCAGTTTCTGGTATTGTCAGCATGAAGGATGATCAAAAATTGATTAGCAAAGAGCAGAGAGTTATTAAGATCATGCCGCAGAAAACTAGAATAGAAGATTATAATATAGAAGAGGAAGTTGATTTGAAAGTCAAAGATGGCCAGGAAGTAGAAAACGATCAAGTATTGTTTATCTTAAATAATGAGAAGATACGTACCAATTTGCGCGGACTGGTTAAGATTAAGGATGATAAATTACAGGTTATCAGCAAGGAAAATACGCCTCAAGAAGTTTTGGTGCCAGCCGGCTATACCTTATGGGTCAAAGACAAGGACATTGTTGAAGAGGGTCAGCAACTCACTGAAGGCAGTATTGATTTGCAAGAGCTCTATCGTTTGCAGGATAAATTGGCAGTACAAAGATATATTATTCGTGAGATTAAGCATATTTACTCCTCTCAGGGCCAGAACTTAAATGATAAGCACGTAGAATTAATTGTGCGTCAAATGTTTTCTCGTATTTTTATAAAGGATGTAAATGACACAGAGCTATTGCCAGGTGAGGTGATTACGGCTACTCAATTTACCGAGGCCAATCAGAACACTAAAGGCCAAGTAGCTACCGGAGACACGCTTCTCTTAGGTATTACTAAAGCGGCTTTGACCTCAGATTCGTTTTTATCAGCAGCTTCTTTCCAAGAAACAGCTAGGGTTTTGATTGACGCGGCTATATCTGGCAAGGTTGATCATCTGCGGGGCTTGAAAGAAAATGTGATTATTGGTAAAAAAATCCCAGCCGGCACTGGTTTTGTCAAAAAATAAAGACTAACAAAGCACTAAAAAAGCCCCTTATTTTAAGGGCTTTTTTAATTTGGGGGGAATATTTATTTTTATTGTTAGATGTGATAAAATATATACAATCTGAGCTAAAAATAGGCTAATTATATAGGCATGTCTAAAAGAAGAAAAAAGAATTCATATCCAGAGGAAGCAGAGAGTGTTTGGTCACTGAACCCTGAAACTAAAGGGGCTATTTTCACGGTATTGGTTTTTGTCTTAGCTTTCCTAAGTATTCTAGCTATGTTTGATTTGGCCGGCGCTTTTGGGCGTTTGCTTAATTTTGCCCTAGCCTATGCTTTTGGTTGGGCTAATTGGTTGTTTATAATATTATTACTTTTTTGCGGATATGTGTTAATTAGGAGCGGGTATCGTATTAAGGGCGTAACTTACGCTGGCTTGGCGGCTATTCTAATATCAGTTAGCGGTTTGTTAAATTTTTTTGTTAGAGAATTTACTTTTTCCGAGATTAGCCAGTCTGGCCGTGGCGGCGGTGCTTTGGGTTATGGTATTGGTTTCGGTCTGGATAAATTGTTGGGATTTTGGGGGAGCTTAGTGGTTTTTGGAGCCTTGTTTTTAATCGGCATTTTTTTGGCTTTTAACACTTCTTTTAAAGGAATGTCTGATAAAGCTAAGTCGCTAGGTATTTTAAAAGAAAAGATTTTGCCGCTTGATGATTACCCTGAAGAGAGTGAGGAAGATACTAAGGGCTTTGAGCCAGAATTATTAGAGGAGGATGTGCCATTTGTCAAAGAAGCGGCTATAGCCAAAATTGATGACAAGGATGAAGTGGCTGATTTAGAAGTGGGTGAAAAAATTCCTGTGCGTCGCGTGCCCCGCAAGATTATTGTACCATTAGAGTTATTAGAAAGATCCAATTCAAAGCCAGATTCCGGAGATATCAATGCCAACATGAATAAAATTCAAAAAACTTTTGAGAATTTTGGCATTGACGTTACTATGGGTGAGGTCAATGTTGGCCCAACTGTGACTCAGTACACCTTGCGTCCGGCCGAAGGCGTGCGCTTGGCTCAGATGCTGACCTTACAAAATGATTTGGCCTTGTCTTTAGCGGCCCATCCTTTGCGCATGGAAGCGCCCATACCCGGCAAGTCTTTGGTGGGCATTGAGGTACCAAACCAGACAGTGTCCATGGTCAAGCTTAGGGATATTTTAGATAGCTCAGCTTATACTAAGCGGAAAAATAATCTTTACATTGCTCTAGGTAAAGATGTTACTGGCAAAGCCAATTTAGCTAATTTGGCAGATATGCCGCACTTACTTATTGCTGGGGCCACTGGTTCTGGTAAGTCAGTCTGTGTTAACAACATTATCTTAAGTTTGATTTATGAGAATTCTCCTGATGAGTTAAAATTTATTTTAATTGATCCTAAACGAGTAGAATTGTCCGCCTATAACGGCATTCCGCATTTGTTGACGCCAGTTATAAATGATACTGATAAGATCATTAATGCCTTGCGCTGGGTAGTTAAAGAAATGCATGAGCGCTACAAATTACTCCAGGCTTCAGGTAAAAGAAACATTGATAGTTATAATAAAGCTGTGATTGTTAACCGTTTGCCCTATATTATTGTAGTGGTTGATGAATTTGCCGCCCTTATGTCTTTGGCTTCCAAGGAAGTAGAAGCCGCTATTGTCAGTTTGGCGCAGATGGCTAGGGCTGTGGGCATTCACTTGGTTTTGGCTACACAGCGTCCATCAGTTGATGTGATTACAGGGCTAATTAAGGCTAATATTACTTCTCGTATTGCTTTTGCAGTAGCTTCTTCCATGGATTCACGCACTATTATTGATACTTCTGGCGCCGAAAAGCTCTTAGGTAAAGGCGATATGTTGTTTATGACCTCAGAAGAGTCTAAACCACGGCGCATTCAGGGCGCCTATGTTTCCGATGAGGAGATTGCCGCTGTGGTATCTTTTATAAAAGACAAAGCTGAGCCAGAATATAATGATGCTATAACTGAAAAAACTAGTTCTGGACCAGTAGCTGGCTTTGGCGGAGAAAAATTTGAAGATGAGTTGGCATTAGAGGCTAAGGATATAGTGCTTAAAGCCGGTAAAGCTTCAGCTACATTGTTGCAGAGGCGACTTCGTATTGGCTATGCCCGAGCCGCTAGACTCTTAGACATTTTGGAAGAAATGGGTATAGTTGGGCAGGCGGAGGGCTCTAAACCTAGGGAGGTTTTGATTTCCCGTGAAGATTTAGAAGAGAATTTTTCTTCCGCCTTAGATGAGACCGAGGTTGATGATATTGAAAATAGCGTCAGCGTGGCGGAAGAGGATTTTGATAGTGATGAAGCGGCGGCCGACGAAGAGGATGAACACCGTTATTAGTATTTATTATGGCTAGTTTTAAACAAAAAAAAATAAGTAAAGGACAGACTTTAGCTGACAAGCTAAACAAAGCTCGCTTGTCACAAAATTTGGAGTGGGAGCAAATTCACAAAGCTACCAACATACAAGTAAGATATTTACAAGCCCTGGAGAATGGTGATTATAATGAGTTGCCTGGTGATATTTACGCCAAGGCTTGGATTAAGATTTATGGAGAATTTTTGGGTCTGCCCGGCAAAGAATTATTAGTTGATTATAAAATAGAGAAGGCCTTGGGCGATAGAATCAGAAAGATTGATAATCCTCAGCCTATTAAGAAACCAAACAGTTTTCATATTTTAAAACCTAAGGTCATTAAGATAATAGCGATTGGCATTTTGATTTTTATTTTTTTAGGATATTTGGGTTGGGAAATAAATAATACTATTGCTCCGCCAGAAGTAGCTATTTGGGATCCTGATAATAATTTTAAAACCACAGACAGTAGCGTGATAGTGTGTGGTCGCACTAAGCCAGAAGTTCAATTGACTATTAACAATGAATTAGTGCTTCTAGATAAGAGCGGCAATTTCAGCCAAACTGTCAATCTGATATCCGGCTTGAATAGTTTGCAAATTAGTGCTAAAAAGAAGCATAGTCAGGCGAATAATTTGGAGCTGGTAATTTTAAGAGAGACCTTACAATAGTTAATTAATAAAATAGCAAGCCAGGCAGGCGAGTTTGCTTAAGAAAAGGGGAAAACACTATGGCTAAAGAGAAAAAAGATATGGACAGACTTAGCCCAGGGGCTAAAAGTGCCATTGAACAGATTAGAAGCCGCTTTGGCGAAGGGTCTATTATGAATTTAGGCGATGCCAAGGCCATGAATGTAGAGGTAGTTAGCACAGGCTGCCTGTCTTTAGATATTGCTTTAGGAGTAGGGGGCATTCCTAAGGGCAGGATTATTGAGATTTATGGTCCAGAAGCCTCTGGCAAGACTACCTTGGCTCAGCATATTGTGGCTGAAGCACAGCGTCAAGGCATGGTAGCGGCTTTTGTGGATGCAGAGCATGCTCTAGATCCAGACTATGCTCGGCGTATTGGGGTTGATATTGATAATCTTTTGATTTCCCAGCCTGATACCGGTGAACAAGCCTTAGAGATTACTGAAACGCTGGTTAGATCAGGTGGCGTTGGTGTGGTAGTGATTGACTCGGTGGCCGCTCTAGTTCCCAAAGCAGAGATTGAAGGAGAAATGGGCGACTCTCATATGGGACTCCAAGCTCGGCTTATGAGCCAGGCTCTAAGAAAACTAGCGGGCATTGTCAATAAGAGCCAGACCATTGTGATTTTTATCAATCAGATTAGGATGAAGATTGGTGTTTTTTTTGGCAACCCAGAAACCACTACTGGCGGCAATGCTCTGAAGTTTTATTCCACAGTGAGAATTGAAGTTCGCCGCGCCGCTCAAATTAAGCAAGGAGAAAAAATAATTGGCAATCAAGTAAAGGCTAAAGTAGTCAAAAACAAGGTGGCCGCGCCGTTTAAGAGCGCTACTTTTGATATTATGTATAATGAAGGCATTTCTCGAGGCGGGGATGTATTGGATACAGCCTTGATTTTTGGTGTAGTTACCAAGTCTGGCAATTCTTATTCATTTGGCGAGACTAAGCTGGGTGTGGGTAGAGAAAATGCCAAAACTTATTTAAAGAGCAATCCGGATTTGATCAAGCAGATAAAAGATAAGGTGTGGGAAGACTATAAGTCTAAAGAAGAATAATACTATATTTGTGTTTAAAGCTCCCCCGCATCGTTATGGTGTGGGGGTTGTTTTATTTGACTTTACTTAGTATAATTTGCTTATGTCAGTAGTCAATAAGATATTTACCAACACTTTGTGGCAAGTGATTTTTCGTTTTATTAACATTCTAATTGGGGTTTTTAGCTTGGCTCTAATTACTCGTATCTTAGGGCAAACTGGCTTTGGCTTTTATACTACTATTTTTGCTTTTGTACAGATTTTCATGATTATAGCGGACTTAGGCTTGTATTTGACACTGCTAAGAGAAATATCAGCCGCTCCTGACCGCTCGGCAGCCAATCGGGCTACTAACAATATTTTTACTATTCGCCTCCTGGCTTCACTGCTAGTCTTGATCTTGATACCATTCACTATCCAGTTTTTTCCTTATGATCCAGTAGTCAAAAATGGTGTTTTGTATTTTATGCTAGTTTTTTTCTTTCAGAGTTTTATTTCTACGCTGACAGCAGTTTTTTCCAAAAAATTGGCCATGCCCAAAGTGGCCATAGTAGATTTTGTTAGTAAGGCCTTATATGTATTGGCTTTAGTATATTTATTTAAATCAGGGGCGCATTTAAATGAAGTTTTGCTCTATAATTGTTTGACGCAATTTTTAGCCTTGATCTTACTTTTAGTTTTTTTGAAAAAATATATTGATTTAAAACTAGCTTGGGATTTTGTTTACTGGCGTGAAATTTTTCATAGTACTTGGCCCTTAGCCGTGACCGTGGTTTTGAATCTCTTGTATTTTAAAGCAGATACTCTGGTCTTATCTATTTATAGACCGCCGGCTGAGGTCGGCCTTTATGGGGCGCCTTATCGTATTTTGGAAGCAATATCTTCTTTTCCGCACATGTTCATGAGTTTGATTTTACCGTTATTTACAACGGCTTGGCTGAGCAAGGATATGTATCGTTTAAAGCAAATATTTCAGCATAGTTTTGATTTTTTTAGCATGGCGATAGTTGGTATGATTACTGTTACTTGGCTTATTAGCCAACCGCTGATGATTGCTTTAGCCGGGCCAGACTTTGCCGCTTCAGGAGGAATTTTAAATATCTTGATAGTAGCCACAGGCAGTATATTTTTTGGCACGCTTTTTACTTATATGGTAGTAGCGCTCAAGTCCCAAAAACAAATGATAAAATATTTTTTAATAGCCGCCGTAGTTGGTATGCTTGGTTATTTTGTGTTTATTCCAAAGTTTTCTTACTGGGGGGCAGCCTACATGACGCTACTAGTAGAAACCTTGATAGTAATTTTTGCTTATCAAGTTGTCAGGAAACATTTAGCTCTAAAAATAAGTTTTAAAGTTTTGGGTAAGAGTCTAATGGCTGGAGCAATTACTTTATTATTGTTTTGGAATTGGCGCGAGCATAATTTAATAATAATTTTATTTTTATCTAGCTTGATATATTTATCTTTGCTTTTGTTAATAAAAGCTATTGATAAGAAACAGATAAAAGAATTATTTAATAAGGCCGCATGATCTCTTCCATATTTTTATGTTTAGCCGGAGCGCTGTTTATTTATCTTAGTTATCGTCAGATACTAAGTGGCATTTTGGTTATTGTGGCCCTCTTACCAGCTTATTTGTGGCGCTGGGAAATTTTTGGCTTGCCTAGCACTTTCTTGGAGTTGATGATAGTAAGTTTGTTCATAATCTGGCTACTAAAAGATGGGCAATATAAAAAAATAAACTGGACAGGCAAAGAAGCGACTATTAATCCTCTGCCAGTAGCTTGGCGTTGGCTTTTAATTTTATGGTTGCTAGTCAGCGCACTAGCTTTGCTAGTCAGTTTTAATATGGCGGCTCTAGGCTTATGGCGGGCTTATTTTCTGGAGCCAATAATGTTTTTTATAGTTTTTGTTTACACGGTAAAAAGTCCAGCCGATTTAAAAAAGATTTTGTCCGCCCTATCAATTTTGATATTGTGGTTATTAGCCTTGGCGCTGTATCAAAATTTTAGCACGTGGAATTTTATAACGGCTTATAATTATCCCAATGCCAAGAGGCTTACTAGTATTTTTTTCTATCCTAATGCTTTGAGCCTAATCACGGCGTCAATTTCAGCTTTGCTTGTAGCCTATGGTTTAGTTAATATTAGATTAAAAAATTATTATTTATATTTTGTAGTTGGTTTAGTTGGCGCTTTATTGTCATATTTAGCTTTGAGTCAGGGGGCCGTAATTGCTTTAGCGGTTTCTTTTATTTTTTGGCTAATATTAGCTAAAAAAACTAGAAAATTAAGTTTAGCAGTTTTAGGGTTAATTATAATTATTAGTTTTTTAATTACGCCAATCAGAAATCACTTATCTATTTGGCAACAAGAAATTTTTAGGCCAGAAATAAATTTGCAGGCCAGTTCGCTAGAGATTAGAAGCAGTCAGTGGCAAGAAACTTGGGCTATGCTTATAGACAAGCCAATTTTTGGAGCAGGATTAAATGCTTATCAAAAAACTTTAGCACCATACCACAAAAATTCTTGGCTAGAGATTTATCTTTATCCGCATAATATTTTTCTTAATTTTTGGAGTGAGCTAGGCATAGTTGGGCTGATTATTTTTTTATTAATAATGGGGTATTTAATTTTTACTTTAAGAAAATTATTTTTAGCAAAAAATTTATGGGCTTGGCCACTGACCATGGCTTGGAGTACGTGGTTTATACATGGCTTAGTTGATGTACCTTATTTTAAAAATGATTTAAGTGTTTTATTTTTTATAATGCTAGGGATGACTATAATTGTTGCCAGCGCCGCCAGCCAAAAAAGATTTTAATTTCCATTTACATTAGAGCTAAATTTTAGTATAATATAGGCATGATGAAGATCAAAAAAGCAGTTATTGCTGTAGCTGGATCTGGTACTAGGCTACTACCAGCTACCAAAACTATGCCCAAGGAAATGTTGCCGATAGTGGACAAGCCAGTCATTCAACTGGTAGTGGAAGAATTGGTCGCCGCTGGCATACAAGACATAATTTTGGTAACCAAATGGGATAAAAAAACACTAGAAGATCATTTTGATCATTCTTGGGCACTAGAAAATGAGTTGGCCAAAGCTGGCAAAAAGGAAAAACTGAAAGCCATCAAAAAAATATCAGAGATGGCTAATTTCATTTATGTCAGGCAAAAGGGCCCTTATGGCAATGGCACTCCCGTTTTGTCAGCCGCCAGCTTAGTAGATGATGAACCATTTATGTATGTCTGGGGTGATGACTTGGTAAAGTCAAAAGTGCCTTTTGCTAAGCAAATGGTTGATGATTACAATAAGACCGGGCATTTGATGATCGGTGTGCAAGAAGTAGACCTTGATCAAGTAGAGAGATATGGCATTGTTAAGATAAAAGATAAAAAGACAATGCAGATTGGCGACATAGTGGAAAAGCCATCACCTAAAAATACCCCTTCGCGTTTGGCTGATTTTGGTCGTATGATTTTGAATCAAGATATTATAGACATTTTGAAAAAAACGCGTCTGGGCAAAGGTGGGGAGCTATGGATAGTAGATGCTATCAGGAGTTATATAAAATCCGGTGGAAAATTTTATGCCAAAGAAATCAAAGATGGCCAGTGGTTGACAACCGGAGATCCCCTAAATTTATTAAAGACAAACTTAGAATATGCTTGGGATAGAAAAGAGCTAAGGGATTTTTTGAAAAATTATTTAAAAAATAGATAAAAAATAAAAACAAGAATGGGTAGGTTAAAAATTATTACACTATGCCTTTTGGGTGTTTTTATTATCAGCTCCGGCTTTGCTTGTAAATGGAATCCTTTTCAAAAGGAGCAAGCTTCATATAAGCCAGTTACTTTGGAATATTGGGGCGTGTGGGATACACCAGAACAACTCAAAGAGCTTATCAATACTTACGAAGCTACTCATCCTACTGTCAAGGTAAATTATAAGAATTTTCGTTATGATGAATATGAGCGCAAGCTCTTGGAAGCCTGGGCCGATGATCGCGGTCCGGACATCTTCGCGATTCCTACAGCATGGCTAAAAGAATATCAAAATCGCCTAGAGCCAATGCCCGCTAGCCACAAGATTCCAGTTTATGAATTGCAGGGCACCATTAAAAAGGAAACCGTGACAGTGCTCAAAGAGTTCAAGGGTTTATCTGTCAATGATGTGAAGACTAGATATGTCCCTATAGTTTATGAAAATATTATTTTAGATGATAAGATATATGGCCTGCCCTATTCATTGGATACGCTAGTGACTTTTTATAATATGGATTTATTGAACAAAGCCGGCATTCCCGAACCAATAAAAGATTTTTTTGATTTAGTTGATCAGGCGCCAAAGTTGACCCGGGCTAATAGCGATAACAAGATAGTTCAATCAGCCGTAGCTTTGGGTAGCACTCAAAACATACCTAGATTTTTTGATATATTCTCTAGTATTATGCTACAAAACGGAGTAGAGGCCAAAGGCGATAAGTTCAATCCTTTGGCGAGCAGAGAGTCTGCTACGCGCTTAGGACAAACGTTTAGTTTTTATACAGATTTTGCTCGGGCTGGTAAAGCTAGCTATAGCTGGTCGCCTGACCTAGACAATGCTTTTGAGATGTTTGCTTCCGGCCGCTTAGCTTACTATTTTGGCTATAGCTATGATGCGGAAAATTTACGTAAAAGAGGCGTGACTTTTGATTGGAATATTACAAATTTCCCCCAAACCCGAGGAGCTGAAGGCACTAAATATTATGCTAATTATTGGATTAATGTTGTGGCTAAAAAATCTAAAAACAAAAGTGCCGCTTGGAATTTTATTCAAAGCACAGCCAATGCCGAATTAGTGCCGGTCTATTTGAAGGCCAACAAAAAACCCACTGCTCTAAGGGCGCTTCTAAATGATCAACTAAATGATGAAGATGTTAGGGTGTTTGCCTCGCAAGTCTTGACAGCTGATAATTGGTATAACGGCTACGACCCGGCGGCCGCGGAAAAATATTTAGCGGATATTGTTGATGCTTTGGTAAAAGGAGATATTGTTTTGGATAAGGGTGAAGCTACTTTAGGATTGTTTGTTAATCAAATTAATCAAACTTATAAAAATCCTAATGAATAAAAAAAGATTATTGTTTTTTGGACTTTTTTTATTGCTAATGCCAGTAGCTAGCCAGGCCGGTATTTTGGAGAATATAGATTGCGTCCAATTTGGTAACTGTCAGCTTGAAGATATAGCTCAAGGATTTGTGGAAGTTATCAATTGGATGCTCGGCACTATTGGCGGCGTGGCTTTGTTATATTTTATTTGGGGCGGTTTCCAGTGGCTAACATCTATGGGTAGCGCCAGTAGGGTTCAGCGCGGCAAAGAAATCATGCTGGGCACTATTTTTGCTTTGCTGATTACCTTTACTAGTTATTTAATTTTGAATTTCTTTGTTAATGATCTCTTGGTGGGTGATGCCGGTGATCAACAGTTCAAAGTAGCCTCAGAGTGCAATGGTCAGCCTCGCGGCACGCAGTGTAATGCTAGTTTAGGTAATTTTTATAAGTGTGACGGCGCTGGCAATTGTGTGACGGCTTGCGCTGTGCAAAGGCTGAGCACAGGCGAGGATTGGCGCTGTATGACTATTTTGGACTTAGCAAGCTTCCAAGGCCAATATGTTACTGGCATGTGTCCAGGCGAAGTGAGTAAGGTTTTTTGCGCCCTGCCCTAGTAGAATTTATTTATTTAATTATATTTATGAAAAAGAAAATTTTATTTGTCAGCCTAATACTTAGCTTGCCACTCTTAGCTTCAGCGGCAGTGTCTATTCCTAATCCTCTAGGCGAGGGCATCACCATACCAATTTTATTGGCGCGGGTAATTAAGGGTCTTTTAGGAGTAACCGGTGCTTTTGCTTTGTTTTTTGTAGTACAGGGAGGTTTTATCTGGATGACTTCACGGGGTAATGCAGAGAAGGTAAAGGCTGGCCGTGAATCAATGGTTTGGGCAATTTTAGGCATTTTAGCTATATTTATGAGCTATGTGATTATCAATATGGTTTTCGCTTCCCTAGGAGGAGTGTAAAATTAGTTGAAAAAAAGGCATTTTTGTTATATAATTGAGTTAGTATTTAAATCAAATTTTAAATATGAGAGGAGGTGAAAAAATGAAAAAATTGTTAATTTCTTTGTTGCTTTTAGCACCAGCCACAGCTTTGGCTCAGCCAAGTGTTGGAGACTGGGGTGTCAATGATTTCGCCGATGGTGGAGTGAATTTAGGCACTAGACCACTGAGAGAAACCATTGCTGGTGTGGTCAACATTGTTTTGGGTTTCTTAGGCATTTTAGCCACTTTAATCATATTGCTAGGTGGTTTCAAATGGATGACCTCTCAAGGTAATAGCGATAAAGTAGACGAAGCTAAAAAGATGATTGGTGCTGGTATAATCGGTCTAGTAATAGTATTAGTCGCTTACGCTGTTGCCAGATTTGTCTTGGCTTCTGTAGCTAATAACACAATCGAATAGACCTCTGTAGTCTAGACTATAGTAGGTCATTGATTGACAGTGGCCTACTAGAGCTTATACTACAAACTATTTATGAAAAATTTTTCTAAGATTTTGGTTATTTTTTTAAGCCTAAGTCCGCTAATGGCCGGGGCTCAACCTAATATAGATGATACTATTGGTCTTAATACTTTTGGCAGTAACACAAACTTGGTGCAAGCCGGGGGTCCGTTTATGGCTAAATACATGGTAGTCCAGGCTGTTAATGTATTATTATCATTTTTAGGTATGTTATTTACTGTACTTATCATCTATGGTGGTTTTCGGTGGATGTTGTCTCAAGGCAATAGCCAGCAAGTTGACGAAGCTAAGGAAATAATAAAAAATGCCGTTATTGGTTTGGCTATTGTACTATTATCCTATGTTATTTCTCGTGCTATTATGGGAATTTTTGATTCTCGCAATATGCCGGCGGCTTAGTAATGATTATACAAATATTAAGATAAATTTTCATGAAGTATTTAAGACAGACATTAATAGCGTTTTTACTGATAGCGCCACTAACAGTCAAGGCAGATTTGTGGACAGATCTTAAGCTAAATGATTTTGGCTCTACCACTGGTTTGATTGGCTCGGCCCCAGGCGAAACTGAAGTTCCTATTGAAACCAGAGTAGCGCGCTTAATAAATGCCCTACTATCATTTATGGGCATGCTATTTACTGTGCTTATCATCTATGGCGGTATTCGGTGGATGACAGCCCGTGGCAATAGCCAGCAAGTTGACGAAGCTAAGAGTGTAGTCAAAAACGCTACTATTGGTTTGGCTATAGTACTCTTTGCTTATGTTATTGCTAGATTAGTAGTAACTGTCTTAGAAGGCCGAGAAGTAGCGGCAACTTAAATTATATAGTTTAATTAAAATTAATTTGATTTCAATGAAGTACTGGAGACAACTAACAATTAGCTTGTTACTCTTGCCCACAATAGCTAAGGCTGATTTGGCTACTGATAGCGGGCTCAATAGTACAGCTAACTTAATACCGGGCTTGATAAAGACAACTGACACTAGGGTAGTGATTGCTAGCGTTATTGCTTATGCTCTGCAGTGGGTAGGCATATTGTTTATAATACTTATCATCTACGGCGGTGTCCGCTGGATGACAGCCCGTGGCAATAGCCAGCAAGTTGATGAAGCTAAAAATGTAGTCAAAAACGCGGCCATTGGTTTGGCTATAGTACTCTTATCTTATGTGATTACTAGATTTGTAGTGACTTTTTTGGATAAGGGTAGCACAGGGGCTACTGGTACAGATGTTATTGGACAATAATTTGAAAATAAAAATTATCAATTTTGAAGCCCTCGTCCGTTACACAGACGAGGGCTTCTTTTGGGTCAGCAACCCTATTCGGGTTACTTAGCGGCGGGCGGAGTAGAATACGGGAACCACTCTTCCGGGAGATCACCAATATCTATGAACCATCCATAGAATCGGAGAACTCCATTGGGGTCTCGGCGTAAATGTTGCCGCAACTTGTCGATTTTGGCGACTTTCTTGACCGGTATGGCTGGGTGACCGTCACGGTCTACGCCACTCATCGGTTGGCATAATACCCAGAATTCGCCGCTGATCACTTCATTGTGGTAGTAGTGAGTAGCAAAGCGTTTCAGGGTATACCAGTTGTTGAGAGAGTCGTTAACCAATAGATCCAGGTTGCGGGTCATGGTCACTTGACCAGGCTGTTTCTCCTTGCTCCACATCAGCATCTCGTTGGTCAGCACCAAGAGGTACTGCGGCGGCGCTAGCCCGGAGATCGGAAACTGGCGGGTGACGGTGTGCCACCCCAATGAATCCACGCAGTCATCACACGGGAACCGGATGGTAACCGTGAGGTCGTCTTCGTTCGGCCAGAATTTGTCCGGATAAGGAGTGGTGTCTCCGGGGGCGAAGTCGAAGAACTCTTGAGTGCGCATGAAGGTGTTGTCCTGGATGTTCACCCAACAGTGTTTGAACTCGCTTTTGTTCAAGACCCAGATCTTGAACTTCAGGCTGTCCGAGACTGAGGAGAACGGTGAGTTACTGGTGATGAGCGGGTGGTAGTTGCTTCCAGGCTTTCGGGCCCCGTGATAGACACGAGGGGCACAGCCGTAGACAGCGAACACAGCGACCAAAACAGCCGCCACGATGATAGTGGTAGAACGCTTCATGATTTGTTCCTCCGCGTTGTCAGTGAACAATTGCACCAAGAAAGCAGGGAGCTTCTTGGCAAGTTAACACTATACTATATAATATATTTAGTTTTTTGTCAATGTAGACGATGAAATGCTATAATTATAATATGCAAAAATTTTTTATAAAAATAAAAAATTTAATAAATACCAAAACTGCTTGGTTTTTATTTATAGCCATAGCCATTTATATTATAGTTCTGTCCGCCTTGTGTCTTAAAAAATACAACGGTTTTGAATATAATTTTTTTGATTTGTCTATTTTTAATCAAGTATTTTTCAATACCCTGCATGGTCGCTGGTTTGATTTAACTATTAATCTTAATAATTATTTAGCCGACCATTTTAGCCCAATAATTGTTTTGTTTTTGCCAATTTATGCTCTATACTCATCCCCGCAAACTTTAATAGTAATTCAGGCTATGTTTTTGGGTTTGTCAGCTTGGCCCCTATATCTAATAGCTAAGGCAGTTATCAAAGACAAGGTTATAGCCCTACTTATAGCCCTATGGTGGCTGATGAGCCCCTTTGTGCACAATGCTAATTTTTTTGAATTCCATTTTTTGTCAGTGGCAATATTTTTTGTTTTTTGGGCTTTTTATTTTTATTACAAAGAGCGTTTTAAGTTATTTATTTTGTTTGTCATTCTAGGTTTACTTTGTCGCGAAGATATTGCTTTGATTCTTTTGGGATTTTTCGTTTTGAGCTGGCTGGACAAGAAAAATTTGAAATGGAAGTTAGTTGGTTTAGCTATGCCGCTCATTTATTTCATTACAGCGATTAAAATAACTAGTTATTTTAATGTTGATGGTAGCTATAAGTTTTTGGTTTACTATGGATGGCTAGGAGCTAAGACACCGCTGGCAATTATTATTTCCTGGTTAACGCACCCTCTGGATGTTTTGATTCATATATTTAGCTTACAAAATATAGAAAGTGTGGCAGTGATATTATTGCCATTTTTGGCTTTGCCACTATTGAAACCAAGATACTTGTGGTTATGTTTTTTACCGCTCTTAGAATTTGTGCTGTCATCGCCTGGCTTGTATTCTATGGTTTATAGCATTCATTATATTTTGCTTATTTTACCGGCTATATTTTTATCTTTGATTTTTGCCATTAATCATATAAAAAATAGGCAGGAGTTTTTTGCTAGCCGGTTGATTTATAATAATTTATTATTTGCCAAGACAGTATTAGTTGTAGGTATTATTTATTTTTTTATCTTTTTATCCCCTGTTCCCAAAGCTATTACTCGATCATATATACCAGAAACTATTCGTGATAGGCAGGAGTTTTTATCAGCCATTCCAGCCGAAGCCAAAGTAGCGGCTAGTTTGGAATTTTTACCGAATTTAAGTAATCGCCAATTTTTGTATCCGATTTACTATGCCTACTTTCATTCTAACCAGTTTGCTAAGTCTGAGTTTATTTTACCGCCAGTGGACTATATGCTATTTAGCGGTTCAGATATGATGTTTAATTTAGCGGAGCGACATAGTGATAGTTTTGCATCAGTTAGCCGTGAAGACTTGTCGGCCCGCTGGCGCAAATTAATGTCAGATTATGTTTTGGTCAAAGCCAAAAATGATTTGTGGCTGTGGCAAAACAAAAATCAAGATAGTAGTAGTTTATTGGTTTATGAATTATCTTCAAAGCCAGCTAATTATAATAATAGTGGTTTCTTGGTGGCTAGTGATTTTAGAAATAATATTTTGAAGCTTACTTTTCAAAAACCACCAGAAGCTAAATCGGATTATCTAATACGTTTTTATACAGAAGATAGTTATTTTGATATGCCGCTTGATTATGGTCTGTGGCTAGCTAATGAGTGGTCAGGTGATAGTTTATACTCTTTTTATTATTATCTGGGGGATAACGTAAAAGCCTACCAAGTTTTTGCTTGGCAGGGCATTAATAAGTTGGGGGATTTAAGAGAAATTACCCTAGACCTGCGATTAGAACCAGTGACTAATTATCAAGGTTTAACCCAATGATTATTTTAATTGTGTAGTGACCTCAGTAAAATTGTAAGGGTATTTCCATATAGCAAAATAGCTTTTGTCTTCCAGTAGCTCAAAATTTGTATTAAAAACTGTGTTAAAGATCAGCCGGAAAGTGTTGACTGGGCTTATTTTTGGATATAGCTTGGTTTTTATGTCTTCTGGAACATAGTAAGCATTGAGTATGGGAAAACGCTCATTGATATCGGTATTTTTTAGGCTGGTCCAATCAAGATTTGAGCCGGGGCCATGGTCACCTTGAATGATGATTATAGGCGGTTGGGGAGAATTTTTAATTATTTCATTGACAGCTTCTTCAACTTTTTTATTTAGAAAAATCAACTGCTGGGTGTAATTTTTTCTATATTTGTCCGCGCCTGGGCATAAGGCCAGATAATCACTGCCATCTTTATTACAAATTTTTTCAGTACTAAAGTTTCCATTTTGATCAAATATAAAAGGCGGATGCGGAGAAAGTATATGAATATAGCTAAAAGTTGGCTCTTTAATGGCACTAATATTCTTGAGACGATCAAAGAGATAAAGAAATTTTTTCTTATACAAATTGAATTTATGATAGGGGTCTATGAATAAGCCAAGTGGCGTAGTATCTTTTATTAGGTCTTCAAACTCACTAGAGGCTAAGGGGTAGTCTATTTTCATATCAGCCTTAAGCATTTGGTAGCTGCCAGCCCAAGTGACTGTGGTATAGCCTCTTGATTTTAGAAAGTTATCAACTTTGTTGTTTTCTATAACTTTTCTGATGGCCATCCGATCTTTAGAGTTGGGATCAAACTTAACATCTAAGTTGTCCAAATAATCCATATTAAAACTAGAGCCAAGCGATAAAAAAGTTTGGGGGTAATTGGAGTGACTGGCGCTAGCTACATAGAATCCCTGGTCACTCAAAAAATTTGTAAACTCCGAATTATCGTAGTGATATAAATTTTTTAAAACATCATTGCGCCCATAGCCATCCAGTATAATATAATAGATATCTGGAGCATCAGCTTTGGTGGGGACATTTTCAGTGATTTGATTATTTTGGAAGATGTCCGGCCGATTTTTTAGATTGTAAGCACTAGCACTAATAGTCGGTAGCAATAAAACAACAAGCGCAAAAATATTTAATAATTGAGTTATATCCTGTAGGGATTTTTTAGTGGTGGCTATAATAATTGATAGGCTAGTCAAAAATATAAAGAATATTACTAGAGCCAATAGATTATAATCAACCCAGGGGTTTAGCCAAACAAATAATTTAGCAAAATAGGTAAATAAAAAAAATGACACTACCCACAAAGAACTAATTATGGCTGATTTGCGGTAGTTTTGGATAAAAATGTTTATCGCTAATGAGGATATTGTAATAAGTATCAAAGATATGACTAAGGGTCTAATAACATAATGAAATTCCGCTACATCTTTGTTGTGGTCATAGAGAGAAATAATAGGCGCCAAGGCCAAGAGCCAAGGATGTATGATAATATTTTTTTTCACCCTGTTAGAAATTTTCGTATCTTTTTCCATAAAGTAAAAATATGTTTAATTACTCTAATATTATTTTCATAGATTATTATTAACTACTTTATCGTTTTGTTTGGATTTTGTGAATTTCTAACAGGGTTTGTTAGTCATCAGATAGAGCTGACGCTCTGAATCCTTGATGCGAACTGATTGTTTGATATCAAAATATTGGCCAAAGGCTTTTTCAAAATCGGCTTGATTATAATGGTCAAAGATGTCGGCGCGGCTAGTTAAAAGTTTTTGTACCTTGGAATCGCTTTTTGGGGGAAATTCTATAATTAAATTTTTGCCAATTTGGCTAAAAAATTTGGCAATATTAGTTAAGGGCAAATTATTGGAAATAGCTAGATGGTGAACTAGGGCCAGAGACATTATCATATCAACTGGCCCGCGGCTAGTTAGCGATTCTCTTTCTTGATGCGCCCAGCCCAAGTCAGGGCTAGGATTGGTTAAATCAATAAACAGCGGCAAGAGATTTGTTTCTTTATTTTTTTTAATGACGCGGTAATTTTTTTCTATAGCCACAAGATCAATGTCAAAAGCCACAGTAAAAATGCCTTGGTTGCTAGCTAGCCGGCTAAACAAGCCGTCATTGGCGCCAAGATCCCAGACAGTTTGTGGACGTACTTCATTAATAAATTGGCTGACTAATTCTTTTTTGTGGGCAAAAGCAATTGATGAATAATTAGTAAAAGTATAGTAATCGCCCCACTCGGTCTGAGTGCGAGGTAAGTCCAATTTTTTTATGGCTGTCTCTAAATTGTCAATTAAGGCTAAAAGGGCCTGCTTGCTCATGGTGCGCTTTCCTGGAGCCACGGCTTTGTCAGCATAGTGTTTTTGGCTAGTGGCGTGTAGGTAGAGGTGGGCAAGTAGTGCTAAATTTAGCTTAGCTTTGGCTGGTAGTAGTTTTACAGTTAAATCTAAGGGCAGGCCATCAATAAAGTCTCGCATTAACTGCCCTAAGCGCAAATCTTTGTATTTCATCAGAGCCAAGGGAGCTAGAAAATGCTGGCAAAATTGCCGATAAGCTGTCCAGGGCTGGCCAAGCTGATATTTTTCAAAGGATAATGTGTCAATAAGTATTGCCTGCCCTTGGTAAAATTGTATATTATAAGCGCTGGCATCTTTGAGGCTCAGGCCATGTTCTAGAGATATTTTTTGTATAGTTAAGGTAGTTAGGGCAGCATCTTTGAGCTGAGAGAAACTCCACTCATAGGGGTAGGAAATAAAAGGCACTAATTGAGGGCGAATTATTTTATAGCCATCATCGCTCAATAATTCAAATCCAGTTTCCTCTTGATGGGGAATTAATAATTTATTATTTATCAACTTTTGATACAAACCAGAAGATAAGAGCAATTCATAGTTACTCTGGTAATTCTTGTTTATTTGGCGGTATAAGATATTGTCCTGTTTGAATATAAAGCCACTAGGATCACGGAAAGAAGCGCCAATTGCTTGATTATTTTTGTTCATCATTTATAGAAGGTTTAGGTGATTTTTTAAACCAGCTTTTTATTTTTCTAAAATATAATTTTATAGCAAAGGTAGCGCTTAAGAGAGCGCCGACAATTATTTGAAATAGGAAACTGCCACTGCCAGGGTCCAAGTAGGCTTGCACAGGCTGGGCTAGGCCGATAAAAACTAGACCTAATATTAGTAGGTTAAATAAAATGTCCATAACTTTGTTTATTTTAGTTTATAAATGATTGTTGTGCTATCTTCATATAATTTATCGGCGTTTTTGTCAACATAGAGATTATCTATAAATTGCTGATGCCCAGCTTTTTCTATAAAGACATAGTCAGCCTTAAAGTTTGTTTTAATGAGTCCCGACACATTGTTATGAGTTGTGCCCATAGTAATGTCTATATAAAGTTTGTGTAGCCTAGGGCTATAGTTTTCCATAAAAGTTGGGTCTAGCCCGATAATATAGTAGTTATGGGTGTTGTTGTAGAACAAGGCTGGCCATTCATCCCAGTCGCTATGAAAAACTATAGATCGAGGCGGAGTATTATTTTTTAACCATAGGCTGGCATCACTAAAAGTGTCTATAGGCCAGTTTTTTTCTAAGCCGACATCCAAAGTTTTTTGGTATATAGGGGGCATAATCAAAGTAAAAAATACTAAGAATACAATAATCAGATAAGTCTTTATATATATTGATGCTTGGACCCAGTCTCGCTTTAGTTTTGGCCATTGGATATTTTTTTTAGCATCAGTGGCGGCGGTGGCTACAAACAGTAGCATAAAGGGTAGGGAATATTCCACGTAGCGTCGAGATTTTATAGTCAACAGTAAGAAAACAAAAAATAATATAAAGCTAAACCAAGTTTGTCGGCTAATATTTTTGTAATTGAAGATTAGTATGAGTAGCAGTATTGCGCCAAACACAAAAAGATGGGGAGCCGCTGAAATTATTTCTCCGAGGCTAGCCCCATACCATTCGCCGCCAACGGGAAAACGATTGCCAGAATTGATTAGACCTATTTGAATTACTTGTTGGTAGTAAAAATATAGATTATGCGGAAAATAAGGGTTAATAACCAGGCCAGCTATTAGGCCGGCGGCTAAGCTGGCTATCAAAGTTATATTTTTGCGGGGTATTTTTCGGCCGGATAATATATGGATAGTTTTTTCCCAAAATATTTTTATTTTTTGACGATGCAGTAAGTTATACAGTTGATCGGCTAGTATAAAAATTAAACCAATAATAATAGCTAATGGCCAACCGCCATACAACCAGACAAATAGGGCACTTAATATAAATAGTAGGCGTCGTTTATGGTCAAACAAAGCATAGATAATCAGCCAGATGATTATTAGTGACAAGCTATTGGCTTTGATAAGCGACAATCTGAAGTTGGCTCCTTGTAAAGTAATGAATAAGGCGGCAAAGAACCAGGGCCAGATTACATATAGGCGCTTGAGTAGCCAATAAAAAATAGTGACGGCTCCAGCTGTAAAGATTATAGTTGCTACTTTGACGCCAATTAGGGGGTTGTTAAAAAAGGTAAAAGGCGCAAGCAGTATATGGTATAGAAGATGGTGATCGGTAAAATGTTGGCCAATAGAAGCAAACTGCATCCATGGCAGGGTAGTTATTAGATGCCCCTGGCGCAGCCATAGAGCCATTTTGGCGTGGTAGAAGCCATCGGGGTCAGCCAAGTAATTATTATAGCTAATATAGCCATAGTACAGGGTCATTAGGACAAAGAGTAGTATATAGTCTAGTTTTTTGCGGCTAAACCAGGCAAGGGCCTTAGCTGGCGGTTTATTTTTCATAAATTTTATTTTATAGGTATATTTTAACAAAAACCAGCCAAACAATAAAGGTTTTAAGCAAGCGCCAAAAAGATCCCCACCAGGCACGGTTGCGGGGACCTTTGAAGAGTTTGTATCAGATGTCGTTTGTGGACAGTTAAGCTACTAGTAGTTTATTATTTATTTTTAGGCTAGTCAAGCACCTCTGTTTTTGGGTTGATTTTTTGGGGTATAATTGATAAGATACTTACATAAAATTAGTAATTATTAATGCTTTATGAGCGGACATTCTAAATGGGCGACTACTAAGAGGGCTAAGGCAGCTATTGATGCCAAACGAAGTAGTTTATTTACCAAATTGTCTAAAAATATCTCTGTGGCCGCTAGAGCCGGGGCTGATCCCGACACTAATTTTAAATTACGTATGGCTATAGATAAGGCCAGAGTTCTTAATATGCCCAAAGACAACATTGAGCGGGCTATTAAAAAGGGCAGTGGTGAGAGCGGTGGTCAAATTGAGAGCTTATTGTATGAAGGTTTTGGCCCCGGCGGCGTTGCTTTGGTTATAGAAGTCTTGACCGATAATAAAAATCGGACTGTATCTAACTTAAAACATATTTTGAGCAAACATGGCGGAAGTTTTGCTAATGAGGGCAGTGTCCGTTGGATGTTTGATACTAAGGGACAGATTTTTTTAAAACAAGACATCTTGAGTGAAGATGAGGAGTTAAAAATTATTGAAGCTGGTGCGGAAGATATTTTAACTGATGATGGTGTCAAGGTTATTACGGCTTTTGACTCTTTGGAAAAAGTAAAAAATAATTTGCAAACGCATGGTTTTGTTGTGGAGTCATCGGAGATTGTCTATATTGCTAAGGATAAGGTGAGCCATGAAGATTCCGAACAACTTATAAAACTCTTAGATGATCTTGATGATGACGATGATGTCAACAATATTTATACTAATACCGACATCTAATGTCTCAGACAAAGAAAATCATATTAGGTTTGGATCCAGGTTTAGCGGATACTGGTTTTGGCATAATTTCTAAACTTGGCAATAAGCTTACATTTATAGCCGCTGGCAGTATACGCACAGCTAAGAATAAAGATTTCATTGACCGTTTGGCCCTTATTTATAAAGCTGTCAGTGTACTCATAAAAAAATACCAGCCAGACTTGGTTGGCGTGGAAAAATTATATTTTGCTAAAAATGTAAAAACAGCCTTGGATGTTGGACAAGCTAGAGGTGTGGTGCTTCTAGCCATTGCTCAAAATCACAAGGAAATAGTGGAATTCACACCCTTACAAATAAAGCAGGCTATTGCCTCTAGTGGGCAGGCTAACAAAAGACAGGTGGGGCTTATGGTCAAGACTATTTTGTGCTTATCCCAAGTGCCCCGCCCTGATGATGCGTCAGACGCCTTGGCAGTAGCCATCACCGCAGCTTTTTTTAACAAGCGATTAGCTTAATCTATGGCCAAAAAATTAAAAATAGTATCAATTGCCTCTGAGATTGACCCCTTTTCCAAGACTGGTGGTTTGGCCGATGTGGCTCGCGCTCTACCTAAAGCTCTTTTTCGCCTAGGGCATGAGGTAATTATTATTACTCCCTTTTATAAGAAAGTAATTGATGTTGATAAATATCATTTAGAAAAGATTTATAGTGATGTTCGTCTTCGTATTGATAAAGATAATGAAGTGATAGTAAGTTATTGGCGGGGTGAATTAATGCCCGGGCTTAAGGTCTATTTTGTCAGCAATGATCAGTATTTTTCTCGCTATAAGCATTTGTATGGTTCTAGCCATGAGAATGCCCGTTTTTATTTATTTGATGTGGCGGCATTAAAATTAATTTCTTTATTAAAATTCAGAGCGGACATTATCCATTGCCATGATTGGCATACTGGCCTTATTCCTTATCTTAAGAAGACCTATTTTAAAAATAGCCAAACACTAGCTAAGGCCGCTACGGTTTTTACTATTCATAATTTGATTTATCAGCTAGGTTCTAATTGGTGGGAGGTGCCAGTCAAATATCGTGATAAGGGGCTAAAGGCATTGCCCGTTTTTAACGATAAGCAGTTGGAGTATATTAATCCGGCTAAGCGGGGCATACTCTACGCAGATGTAATAAACACTGTTTCTGAGACCTATGCGCAGGAAATTCTTGAAAAGAGCTTTGGTCAGGATTTACATCGTATTTTAAGTAATCGTAAAAATAGATTATTTGGCATTATCAATGGCATAGATCCTAAGCAGTATAATCCGGTCAATGACACTAAACTGATTAGTAATTATGACCATAAAAAGATTCAGCGTAAAAAAGTAAATAAGGAGCATATCCAAAAATTATTTGGTTTGAAAGTAGATAAAGATGTGCCAGTATTGTGCGTCACCTCCCGTGTGACTTTTCAGAAAGGCGTGGAGTTGATTTTGAAGGCCACCAAGCACATTATGGCTATGGGGGCACAGCTCATAATTATTGGCGCTGGCGACAAAACCTACATCAAAGAATTTAGCAAATTGGCCAAGCAATATCCTAAACAGTTGGCGGTTATTCCTTCGCACGAAGAAAATCAAAAATACGAAACACTGGTTTATGCCGGCTCAGACATGTTTCTTTTGCCATCACACCATGAGCCCTGCGGCATTAATCAGCTCATCAGTTTTCGTTATGGTTGCGTGCCCATTGTCAGAGAAATCGGCGGCTTAAATGACACAGTTGAGAATTTTCAGCCTGGTAATAAGAACAGCAATGGTTTTACTTTCAAAAATTATGACCAGCAAGAGTTTTTGATTGCCATTACTCGCGCCCTAGAAACCTACAAACACAAAAAAGTTTGGCGTGATTTGGCGTGTCGCGGCATGAAGGCGTCTTATTCCTGGGAGATTCCGGCCAAAGAATATTTAGAACTTTATCAGTACGCAATAAAGATAAAAAATGATTCCCGTTAGAAATTTACAATATCTAGCGGGCAAGCAAACACATGCTTTAATGAATAAATTTTATTATAATTTCTAACGGGATGAAAAAAATAATTTGGGTTAATTTTTTACATATTTACCAACCGCCTTGGCAGAGCCCGGGAGTTTTAGCGCAAGTAGCTAGTCAGAGCTACGAGTATCTTTTGACTTTGATGAAACGCTACCCTAATTTTAAATGCAGTTTAAATATTTCGGGTAACTTGTTAGAGCAATTAGAGGATTCACACCCGGACTTGCTTAAGCAGTTAGTTTATTTGTTTAAGCGCGGGCAGATAGAGTTGACTGGTACGGCCAAATATCATGCTTTATTGCCATTTTTATCTGATCAAGAGATTATCAGGCAGGTTCAAATTAATCAGGAAGTTTTGGCCAAGTATTTTGATTTGAAAAAAATAAAAGGATTTTATTTGCCAGAGATGGCTTTTAGCCTAAGGGTAGCCAGGCACATAAAAAAACTAGGCTTCAGCTGGATTATAGTTGATCCCATGACTTATGAAGACAAAGTTAACAATAGTTTATTGTATGTCTTGAAACAATCTGGCCTTAAAGTGGTATTTCGTGATCGTAAAATTTCCCAAGGATATCCGCCAGAAGTGATTTTTCACAAGCTAAAGACTATTAAAAAACCGACAACTATTATTACAGCTACTGACGGTGAGATTTATGGGCATCAGCACAATGATTGGCAGGGGCACATAGAGAAGATTTTGTTGTCACCTGACTTGGCAATAAGCACTGTTGGCGAGTATCTCAACACTTTGTCTCAACAAAAGACTATCAACCTGAGAGCCGCTTCTTGGGAGACTACGGCCAGTGAATTAAAAAATAAGCAACCATTTGTCTTATGGTTTGATCATAAAAATAAAATTCATCAGCACTTGTGGAAATTGTTTGAGCTGGCTAGCAATTTGGTCAATAAATATAAAAAGGACAAAAATTATAAATGGGCGCGCTTACATTTGGACAGAGGCACCTCATCTTGCACGTGGTGGTGGGCGTCAGCTAAAAAGCCCTCAGCCTTTTCATCTTTGACTTGGAATCCGGATATGATTGAAGCCGGAGCTCGGGAGCTAGTTTTAAGTGTTCGTTCAATAAATTTGGCTAAGGCTAGCGAAAAAATTCAAGTGGAAAATTTATTTTTAGCAATTCAGAAGGAGACTTGGCAAAAACATTGGCGCAAGTATAATAAATAGAAGATTATTCTTAAATAAAATATATGGGCCGAGCAGTTTTATCAGATGATATAAAAAATAAGATTGTAAAGTTAGTTGATCTTGATTTTGTCAAACAAGTGTTATTAGAGCGCCTGCCTCATCATTATCCTAATTTTAAAGAAATAAGCGATTTAAAATTTTATACTCACAAAAATCATATTGGCCGCACCAGTGTAGTTTTTGTAGTTGAGTATGGGCTTAAGTACAAAAATAAGCGCAATGAGGATAGGCGTTTGAATATTTTTGCTTCAGCTCATTCTGATGGTTCGCGCTGGGGAGCTTATCAGAAAAATTTGGCTCTTTATAAAAATGGTTTTTCCGAAGGGCCATATCGGGTAACTCGGCCTTTGTTTTTCTTGGAAGAGCAACAAGCGTTTTTTTACCAATCATCTCCTGGCAAGAGCCTGCGGCGCTGGTTTGTCAAAGATACGCAGGCTGATATTAAAAAAATTTTGGCTCTATCGGCTGGCTGGATAAAAAAATTACACAGCTTAGACCATAAACCAGGAACTATTGATTGGCCAATATTTAAAATTGCTAACATGGTGCCAGCACCAAGCGATTTTGTGGCGGACTTTGTGGCGGATAATTCAGCCCGAGGGCAAGTAGTGGAGCAGATAGTAGCCCAATTAAAGGCCTACGAAGAGGCTTTTGCTGGGCAAGTGAAACCGTCTTTGGTTTATGGCGATTATCATCCAGAAAATATCGTGATTAGAGACTTAAGCACTGACCACATTGAAATGATTGATTTTACTGATGTAGCTTGGGGCGATCCCATGATTGATGTTGGCGCTTTCATAGAGCAATTTGATTTTATGATGCACCTACTTTTGCCCCGCCAAAAAATCAATGAGTACGAGACATTTTTTGTGGAGTCTTATTTTGGCAAAAAATTTGCCGACATTGATCAGGCTTTGATTAATCGGATTAATCTGTATCAAGCTTGGACAGCTTTGCGTATTGCTGTATTTTTATTTTATGCTAAGAGCGCGCATATAGATGATATGCTGAAAGAAATCAAGGAATATCTAGAGGCTATTGGTAATAATAAAGCCATTATTAATTTATACTAATGATTATGTTGACTGCCAAGCACAAAATAATTTTTGAAGGGGCGGAGCTCACCGGTAAAAGCTACTTAATGAGCCAGGCTTTTAATGACATAGAGCCAAAGTATAATAGTGGCGGTCGCATACTAGATGGCTGTCATTGGTTTAACTGTGATGTGGGTATTTTTGGCACAAATTTAGGAGAAACAGCCCTTAATAAATACTTAGATTTAGTAGAAGCTATAGCTGAGTCCAATGTGATGCTAGAAAAATTTCATTTGACTCAGGCCGTCTATCAAAAGATATATAATGGCCAAGATTTTGATTTTTCAGCTATTGAAGAGCGCTTGAAAAAGCTAGGCACCAAAATAGTTATGGTAACATTTGATGAAGATGAAGAGTTGATAACCAAGCGCTTAGCTGATCGCTTAAAGCTTTATCCCCATTATAGCCGCATTGTCCAAAAACCTATAGATTATATACATCAACAGCAGGTTTATTTGGAGCTTTTGAAACAAAGCCAGTTGGAGTACTTAGTAGTCAATGCTTCTCAATTGCCCAATCCATTCCTAGTAGAGGAAATTTTAAAATTTTTGGGAGAAAAATAATTTTTAGGCTTGCTTTAACTTTTTGGGCGTAGCTAAAGCAGGTCTTTTTTGTTATAATAAAGGTGTTTTATTAATTGAAAAAATTTTGATGGAAAATAAAAATAAAATTGAAGTTATCTTTGCTGGCGCCGAGCTAGCCCCAATAGTAAAAGTTGGCGGTTTGGGCGATGTCATGGGGTCTTTGCCAAAAGCTCTAGCTAAATTGGGCATAAAAGTAAAAGTTTTTGTGCCGTTTTATGGTAGTATAGACAAGAAATATAAGACCAAGCTGGTTAAAGCCAATGTTAGTTTAGCCATTGATAACGGGAAAACTAAATTTTCTATTTATCAGGGCATTTTACCGGGTAGCTCAGTGCCGGTTTATCTGATTAAACATAAGTTGTTCAATGGACCAAAAATATATGTGGGTAGCCGCAAGTATTTTACCAAGGGCAAGTATATTGCTAGCCGCGGTTGTTATTCTCGCCGGCCCACTGATGTGGAGCGTTTTGTATTTTTTTCCAAGGCAGTCGTAGAAGCTATACGCGTCTTGAACCTCAAACCCCAGGTGGTTCATTGTCATGATTGGCACACCTCACTTATTCCCACCTTCATTGATGAGTATAGCCTAGCTGATAAAAATTTTAAAAACATCAAGACTTTATTTACTATCCACAACTTAGCTAATCAGGGTATTGTTAAAAATGATATTTTAAGTTATGCCGACTTGCATCACAGCTTAACTCCGGCCTTGATGGAAGATTATTATGACCACGATGGCCAGATGATTGATTTGATGAAAATCGGAATTCTGTCAGCTGATTATATCAACACTGTCAGTCCGACTTATGCCCGAGAAATTTTAACCAAAGAATATGGGGCTAGCCTAGAAGATTATTTGCGGCGCCGGCAAAAAGATTTGGGCGGGGTTTTAAATGGCATTGATATTGATTTTTTTGATCCTGGGCATGATAAATTTATTAAGAAAAAATATAGCGCCCGCACTTGGCATAACGCCAAAAAGATAAACAAAGAGCACTTAAAGCGTTGGGTAAAATTGCCAAGCACCAATGTGCCTTTGTTCGGTCTGGTTAGCCGCCTCGTGGGTCAAAAAGGCTTGGATATATTGATACCAGCCTTAGATGATCTCTTGGCTCAATATGATTTTCAGGTAGTTATTTTAGGGACGGGTAAAGATAATTACCAAAAATCTTTTTTACATTTGTCCAAAAAATATCCAGATAAAGTCAAATTATTTTTGACTTTTGATGTGGCCTTGGCCCAGCGGATTTATGCTGGCTCGGATTTTTTCCTAATGCCGTCTCGCTTTGAGCCTTGCGGCTTGGGTCAGATGATTGCTATGCGCTACGGTACCCTGCCTATTGCTCGGGCTACTGGCGGTTTGCGTGATACAGTTAGAGATAATAAAAATGGCTTAGTTTTTAAGGATTATAATATCGCCGCTCTAACCAAAACACTTAAGCGGGCTTTGGATTTATATAAAGCTCCTAATAAATTAAAGAAGATGGCTATGCTCGGCATGGCTGAAGATTTTTCTTGGAATAGGTCTGCTCAAGAATATAAAAAAATTTATAATAAACTTAGTTAAATTATATGGCCAAAATAGCTAAACCAGAAATTAGAAAGGACTATATTCAAGAAAAATATGTGATTATTGCTCCGCGTCGGTCATCGCGTCCGCATGATGTAGCCATGCCGCCAGATAGGACCAATAAGCAATTTGATGAAGCTTGCCAATTTTGCCCCAAGCATTTGACGGGCCTCAAATTATTGTATAAAGTCGGCTCGTCTAAGAATTGGCGCATTGCGGTGCGGCCCAATAAGTATCCAGCCGTGGCCCTAAATAACCCCAAGGCTTATGGTCAGCAAGAAGTGGTTATAGAAACTCCGGACCATATTAGAGAGTTGGAGGATTTGCCGGTCAGCCATTTGGCTGATTTACTTTCGGTTTATGCCCAGCGTACTAAGGCTATTGCTAAAAATAAAAAAATTGAGTATATTTTGATTTTTAAAAACGATGGCGGCGTGGCTGGGGCCTCTTTACAGCATTCTCATTCCCAGATTTTTGCCACCAATTTCTTGCCGCCACATTTGGCAGACAAGTCACAGCGTCAGCAGGCTTATAAGCTAAAGCATGGCACTTGCGTATATTGCGATGTTATAAAAAAAGAAAAAAAAGGTCCGCGCTTTGTCTGGCAAGACAAAAATGTCATTGCTTTTACGCCCTATGCCTCTATGTTTAATTATGAGTTATGGATTATGCCGAAGCGGCATATTGATAATATCACTTTATTAACCAAAGAGGAGAAATTATCTTGGGCCAAGATTTTGAAGCACAGTTTGAAAAAAATAAGCCAACTTAAACTTCCTTATAATTTTTATTTTCATCAAGTGATTCATGATGAGGATCAGCACCTGTATATGAAGATAGTGCCACGCGGCTCAGTCTGGGCTGGGGTAGAAATAGGTTCAGGCCTTATCATCAATCCCATTGACCCAGACGAAGCCGCCCAGTTTTATCGGCAAGGATTATAGATAAGTATCACCCAGTCCTCGATCCCGAGGCTCGGACCCGAGGGGAGGGTGACCGCCTTTTGGGCGGAAAAGTTGAAAGTAAAAAGTAGAAAGTTAGTAGCTTCCTACTTTTTTTTGGCTAACCCCGTTAGAAATTATCTTAGAATATATAACTACTAATAAAGTATTTTTTTGGCTATTTAATGATAAGCTATTGTTGTTAATTATGTTTTGGTGAATTTCTAACGGGGCTAATATTAGCAATAAAATTGCTTGTTTTTTTGTTTTATTTTAAAGGATAAATCTATTGACTAAATTGTTTAAATATGTTATTATTATGTGTTTCATGGAAGGTGCTGATTTCCAGAGGTGATCCAAGATTGCAATCGGTCAAACCAGGAGGGTAGCCTTGAGTAAGGTTTTCATGGTTTTCCCCGAAGCGAATGCGGTGGCTATCGCCGATACCGGAGTGGATTACTCCGACAGGAATGTCGGTGAGTCCGTGATCATCGGCAGTCTGTCAGGGCTCTATTCCTGCACGGTCTGTGATGACGATGGTGTTCGGGCCACCACCCTTCTGGCAAGGGGCAAATTCGCCCAGGTTGAGGAGATCTTGGTAAAGGAGGGTTGGAGGCCTATGGCCAGACATCAGGCCAGGGTCCTCGTCGATCTTTTCCGTAATGCCGGTTTGTAGCCAACTCCGGCGAGCGCCAGTAGCGTGTTCAAAAATCCGCCCGGTGACCTTCAGGTCGCCGGGCGGCATTCTTTTTAATTCCAATTTATTCTAACAAATGACTATGTTTAGACAAAATCTCTCTTATTGCTAAAGCTACATTTTCCATATCGCTGATTTCCTTTTGCCGTGGTTTATTTTTTCTTGGCTTCAATTTGTTTTTTGTAGAAATGAGGTCCGGTTAGGCCGCCAAATAATGTCCCTATGCCTATAGATAAAAATATCCATTTATAACCAGCTTCTTGGTAGGGCAAATCCCAGCAGAATATCGCTATGATAATAAAGATAATCCCTACAATTATAACGTATCTTGATCTTTTTTTTACATTTAGGGCAGTTGTTGGTTTTTGGTTTTCTCGTGATCGGCGTAAAGATAGAATGCCAGATATTATGACAAGTATTGGATAGATTAGGTCGCCTTTATGGTAGCTTAGATTTATGATCAAAAAAATTATTCCTAATATTATAACAAACAGGCCTAGCATTTTATTGAGTTTTTTTGAGCCGGCTGACCAATACACTTTACGATTCTTGATCGATAAGATTAGAGAAACAATAAAGATTATAATTGTTAAAAAAAGGAAGATATAATCTCTAAATTGGCTTAATCCCGGGCCGAGAAAAATTTTAATTCCAAAAAAGATTAATGCAAACGTTGAAATAATAAAAAAGCCAAAGGCCAAGCCTAAAACAATAATTTTTTGGTCTGATTTGTTGTACATAGTTTTTATTTTTTTATTTAATTTTCCCAAATTTCCTTTTGCCAGCTTGCACCACGTCGCCGGATTTGATACTAACATCCTTATCCCATGCCGCCACTTTAGCATGATTGAGTTTCATGCCACCGCCCTCAATCAAGCGCCGGGCTTCATTTTTTGAAGATACCAGTTTCATTTGCACTAGTAATTCTACTGGGTTTATTTTACCGATTTTAATGGTGAATTCTTGTATTTCATCAGGATTGGCTTTTTTGGCAAAGATATTGGTAAATTCTGTGGCGGCTTTGTTAGCTTCTAAATCTGAATAATAAAAAGTCACAATATCTTTGGCTAGTTGCATTTTGTAATCGCGGGGATTTTTGCCAGCTTTTAATTCTTTTTTATATTTATCAATAGTGGAGAGGGGCACGCGAGTTGTTAGGATAAAGTATGGGATTATCAAATCATCGCGCAGAGACATAACCTTACCATACATATCTTTGGCTGAGTCAAAAAGATTGATAGTGTTACCCCAGCTGGAACTCATCTTGCGACCATCTAAGCCGGCAATTAATGGATTGGTAATTATGTCTTGGGCAATTTGACCGTAATGCCTTTGCAGTTCCCGGCCAGATAAGAGATTGAATCTCTGGTCAGTGCCGCCAATCTCCACATCAGCCTTAATAGCCACTGAATCATAGCCCTGCATCAGAGGATAGAGAAGTTCACGCAAAGAGACGCGCTTGCCAGCGTCTAATCTTTTGGCAATATTTTCTCTAGATATGAATTCATTCAAAGAAAAGACATCAGCCTGACGACCAACATCATAATAGTTTAATTTTTTTAGCCACTGGCTATTATAGCGGATTTCGCATTTTTTTACGTCCAAGATTTTTTTTACTTGCTCCACATAGTTTTTCATGTTTTGCTGGACAGTTTTTTCATCAAGCATTGGCCGCTCGCTGTCTTTATCAGAAGTATCACCAATGACTCCAGTGAAATCACCAATAATAAAGACAATTTTATGCCCTAATTCTTGGAAATCCCTTAGTTTCAGGAGTGGTATGGCTCGGCCTAGGTGCAGATTAGGGCTAGTTGGGTCAATACCCAGCTTAATTCGGAGCATTTTGCCTGATTTCAATTTTTTCTCCAAATTGTTTTTATCAATAACCTCATCGACACCGCGAGCTAGTAATTCTTGAATTTTTGTTTGATCTGTGTTAATTTTAGCCATAAGTTTATAAATAATTTATATTCAAATTATAGCTTATTTCTGCTATAATTCAAATAGTATGCCTATACCACAACTTAAATCACAATTTAGTCGCCACACTATTGGTGATAGAGCCAGTAGTTTTTCACGCCAACCTATGAGTACTAGCCGTCCAGCTAAAAAACGGCGTGGTTTTTTTCATAAGATAAATTCTAGTGATAATAAATCACCACGAACTAGGCGTAAACTTTGGCGGCGGCTTTTACCTTATTTTTTTGGAGCAATACTTATTTTTGGTATTTTCGTAGTAGGACTATTTGCTTGGTATTCCCGTGATTTACCTCAGGTTGGTAAGATTATAGATAGGCCTGTAGCCTTAAGCACCAAGATTTACGATCGCACCGGCGAGACCCTTCTTTATGAAGTCCACGGCGACCAAAACCGGACTCTTATTGCAGTGGGCGATTTGCCGGATTATATCAAACAGTCCACCATTGCTATTGAGGACAAAGATTTTTATAAGCATGGCGGTATTTCTCTACGCGGTATAGTCCGTAGTCAAATCATGCCGCTCCTCAAGGGCCAGAGGGTGCAAGGTGGATCAACTCTGACTCAGCAGTTTGTAAAAAATGCTATTTTAAGTAATGAGCGCAAGTTATCCAGAAAAATAAAAGAGTGGATATTGTCTTATCAGATTGAGAAAAAATTTAGCAAGGATCAGATACTAGAATTTTATTTGAATGAAATCCCTTATGGCAGTTCAGCCTATGGTATTGAGTCAGCCGCTAAATACTATTTTGGAAAAACTGCCAAGGATTTGACCTTGGGCGAAGCGGCTGTATTGGCCGCTCTGCCGCAAGCGCCCTCATATTACTCTCCTTATGGCAATAATAAAGATAAATTGATTGACCGTCAGCATGTTGTCCTTAACTTAATGGTAGAACAGGGTTATATTGATCAAGCCAAAGCTGATGCGGCCAAAGCTGAGCCGTTAAATTTTAAAAAACGGGCAGAAAATATATTAGCACCACACTTTGTGATGTATGTCCGTGAACTCCTAGAAAAAAAATATGGAGCCAGCACAGTTGAACAGAGTGGTTGGATAATCCGTACTTCCCTAGATTGGGAGGCTCAGCAAAAAGCAGAAAAAGCCATTACAGATATTGCTGTTAAAAACCAAGAGAGTTTTGACGCTGGTAATGCGTCCCTAGTAGCCTTAGATGTAAATAGCGGTGAGATTCTGGCTATGGTCGGATCCAAGGATTATTTTGATGATGATATTGATGGCCAGGTTAATGTGGCTTTGTCACCGCGACAGCCTGGAAGTTCTCTTAAGCCTTTTGTATATTTGGCGGCTTTTACCAAAGGCTATAGGCCAGATACAATATTATTTGACTTAAAAACCAAGTTTGGCTTTAAGCCAGATGGTACGCCATACGAGCCAAATAACTATGACCTCAAAGAGCACGGTCCAGTTACTATGCGGCAGGCCTTAGCTGGGTCACTCAATATCCCTGCTGTTAAAACCCTTTATTTGGCCGGTGTTTACAATGTATTGGACTGGGCGCAAAAATTTGGCTATACAACTTTGAATGATAGGGATCGTTATGGTTTGTCATTGGTCTTGGGTGGTGGTGAAGTTAAGCTTTTGGAACACGTAAATGCTTATGCGACTTTGGCTCGTGAAGGAGTTTACAAAGATACTATAGCTATTTTGGATATCAAGGATTCTAAAGGCAAAGAAATTGAAAAGGCTGAGGATAATGACGGCCACCGCATTATTGAAAAAGAACCAGTCAGATCCGTGGTTGATGTGATGTCAGACAACTCGGCTCGCGCTTATATCTTTGGCGAAAGCAATTATTTGACTTTGCCAGATAGGCCAGTAGCCGCCAAGACCGGTACTACCAATGATTACCATGATGCTTGGACACTTGGTTTTACGCCAGATATAGCCACTGGTGTCTGGGTAGGTAATAGCGATAACAAAGAAATGAAGCGAGGGGCTGATGGTTCAGTGGTCGCGGCACCGATTTGGAATAGATTTATGAGAGAAATGACTTCAGGCCAGCCAGTCAAAGATTTCAAAAAGCAAGATTTAGAACCTTGCAGTAAGCCCATGGTTTGTGGCCAGTTGGGTGCTGAGCAAATTGTTAAAATTGACAAAATGTCTGGTAAATTAGCGACCCAATATACGCCCTATACTACTATAGAGGAAAAGAAATATATGGCGGTTCATAATATTTTGCAGTATGTAAATATCAATGATCCTTTGGGTGATGCTCCTACTAATCCCGCTTCAGATCCGCAATATCAGTTTTGGGAAGACCCAGTTCAAAAGTGGGCTCAAGAAAACGGCTACACTAGCGAACAGCCGCCCACAGATTCAGACGATATTCATTTACCCGAGTTGCAGCCAACTATTAATTGGGTCTTGCCCAGCAATAACCAGACTATTACACAAGCTAATATCGGCATGCGGGTGACGGCTAGTGCTCCACGAGGCATCCGGCGAGTAGAATATTTTGTTGACGATAAGAAGGTCGGGGAGAGTTATAGCAATCCATCTTTTGATTTTAATTATTCAGTTGATCCATTTTTAGCCAATGGTAGTCATACACTCAAGGCCATGGCCTTTGATGAGCAGGATAATTTTAAAGAGACTACGCTTAGTATTAATTTACAGTTGGATAGTTCTGCTCGGGAGTTTAATTTGGTCTGGTTATCACCAGCGAGCGGTACTACAATTTTAGCGGGTAACTTGCCTATTAATTTAGAATTCAACATAGACCAGCCTAGTAAGATAGATAAAATTGATTTCTATTATATTGATCCTAATAACGATAGCCATCTATTTTCCACAATTCAGTCACCTAGTCAAAACAAATTATCTATGGCCTGGGGCGCTGGTCGTTTTCCGGGAGTTTACAAAATATATTTAGCTATTAAGACCAATACTAATAATCAAGTTAATACTCCGCCGATTGTAATCAATGTAGAGTAAACAAAAAACGCCGCTACTATGAGTTCAATATATAGTAACGGTGTTTTTTAAAATCCTTCATTAGCATGAAGCCGATTGGCTTCCTCTACTGTTAAGTCTTCACTTTTTTCATTGAGGCGATTTAGGGTATTAAGTATTATAGCCAAGACTCCAAAGAATAGGTTGATCATAGACAGCCAAGTCGGTATTAGAATATCCCAAATTTTGAAAAAACCTAAAATAGCTAAAAAAACTAGGAAAAATCCTATAAATATATTGTAGGCCACGGGGCAATTGCAACTTACTGGCATAATTCCCACCTCCTCTCAATTTTTGATTGTTAGAGTATATATATTATATAGTTTATTGTAGCTAGTTTCCTCTTATTTTGTCAAACCCACTTTAGCCTTGATTTTAAACGCATAAAATTATAAGATAAGGCAATATGAAACCAGTTTTGATTTTTGGTAAATTTGATATCTTGCATCCGGGGCATATGAGCTTTATAAAATATGCTCAGCCTTTTGGTAGTGTAACTGTAGTTCTAGAATCAGATGAGGCTATCAAAAGGATAAACAATTTTTTGCCTACTCAGAGTGAAATTATTAGACAAAAAAGTCTAAAGCGTATGGGCTTAGACGTATATTTGCGTCATCAAGAAACTCTGGGTGAATTACTAAACATTTTTAAGCCAGAGATAGTTTGTCTGGGCTATGACCAAAATTATTTAAAAAGAGAATTAACAAATATAGCTGCCAGCACTAAGCCTAGTTGGAAAATAGTTTATGCCCCATCTCTAAAACCGGAATTATTCAAAGCTTCTAAGCTTCGTTCCATTATTGATGACAAATTAGCGGGTATTTATTTACTTGATAAGCCAAAAGGCGCGAATTCTTTTAAAGTAGTCAGTATTTTGAGAAAAGTTTTAAATATAAAAAAAGTAGGTTTTTCAGGAACCCTGGATCCGCTGGCTACTGGTTTATTAATTCTAGCTACAGGTCGAGCTACTCGATTGCTGGACTGGTTTCATGGCTTGGAAAAGACCTATGAAGCCAAAATAGTTTTTGGTCAGACATCAGCTACTTATGATTTGGAAAGTGAAATCGTAATCAATAATCAGGCCAAAGTTTTTACTAAAAAGACTCTAGAAGCAATTTTAAATAAATTTTTAGGCAAACAAAGCCAGCGCGTGCCAATTTATTCTGCCAAAAAAGTCCAAGGCCAAAAATTGTATGAAGCTGCTCGCCGCGGTAAGGTAGTGGAAGCGCCTCTTACTAATATTGAAATATATTCTTTAAAAATAAAAAAATTCAACTATCCGGAGCTGAATTTGGAAGTTAAATGCTCAGCCGGTACCTACATTCGTAGCTTAGCTTATGACTTAGGCCAGAGCCTAGGCACAGGGGCAGTTTTGGCTGATTTGCGGCGCACTCAGATTGGACCATGGGAAGTTGGTCAAGCCTTGACTATAGATAAAATTACCAAGACCAGTTTGGCTGATTGTCGCCGCAATCCCCAAGAATTTATAGATTATTTTAATGGTATATCGTGAGTACTATACCCAGACTAATTATTGACTTAATGTTGAATTTATGTTAGTATCGTATAAGTCCTATTTATTTAATTTTAACCTAAAATAGTAGTTATGCCAAACAAGAAATCCGCTATTAAGCATTTGAGACAGACCGTTCGTCATACCAAACGGAACTCTTTGGTTAAAGCCAAGATTAAAGACATTATCAAAAAAGGCAAAAAAGCCATAGCTGATGGCACTATTAGCAGTAAAGGTAATGATTTGACCAAAAGCCTGCAAAAGACAGTGGACAAGGCTGTTAAAGTCGGCATTATCAAAGCTAATACTGGTGATCGTAAAAAGTCTCGTTTTGCGGCTCAAGTAAACAAAGCAGTAAAAAAATAAATTTTATTAAAACCCCCGCGTGACTACGCGGGGGTTTTGTTGTACTGAAAAATTGATTTATAATTTATTTATCATTTGCAAAAATAGTATTTTTTCTGATTGGCTACTGCTTTTAAATTTAGTATCTAGTTCCAAAATTTCAGCGTATATTTTTTTCAAATCAGCCATAGTGTAGAGCTTGCTCTGGGCCAGTATTTTGTCAGCTACCATTTTGGGGATTTTTAGAACCGGCATTAAGGCCTGAGGATAAGAAGCGGCCGTACCCAGAGATTTGGCTTTTATAAGCAAGCGAAATTGGCGGTTTATCATAGCCAGTATGTATTGATGGTTAACGCCGCTATCTAATTGATCCTCAATCAGCTTTAAGGCCAGGGCTTTGTCTTTGCGGCCTAGGGCATCAACTAGGTTGAAGATATTTTCATCAATTTTTGCCTCGACCAATATTTTGACGTCGGCTTCAGTGATATCTTTATCAGCGAAATTGACTAGTTTATTTATTTCTTGGTTTAGTTGCCAGAGATTATTACCAACATAGCCAATCAGCAGAGTGACAGCTCCATCGGAAATATTTTTGCCAAGGCTAGCAACTTGTTTTTTTATCCAAACGACCAACTGGCTGGGGCTGAGACTCTTGAATTCCTCGGTAAATTTTAGCTGGCCCAAATGTTTATAGAGTTTACTGCGACCATCGGGCAAACCTGTTTGCCAGAAAATTATATAATTTTCATCAGTAGTATCTTTTTGTTTTTTTAAGAAATCTAGGAGCGAATCTTGCCAGTCTTTGAGACGAGGATTATCAAAAATATTTTTTATAACTATTAGTTTTTTGGCCGCCAGAAAACCCATCACTGATATAGCTTGAAAAAAATCATCAGCTTGTAAGGTTTCGCCATCCAACTCTTGGATATTGTGTCCAGCCGGGTCAATTTTTTCTTTAAATTTTTGGATAATGGCTTGGATTTTTTGCCGCGCTCGGAAAGAATCTTCACCATAGTAGAAAAATAGCATTTATTTGATAGGATAATTTTCTAATTCGCCCCAATTTTGGCCAACTTCCAAATCAACAGTCATGGGCACAGGCAGTTTATGAATATTTTCCATAGTCGTTTTTATGAATTTAGCCACAACACTCAAATCTTTATCAGGCACTTCCAAGACTAATTCATCATGGACTTGCAGGACTATTTTAGTGTCTGGGCTTACTTTTGGCAAGCCTTGGTAGAGTTTGATCATGGCCAGCTTCATCAGGTCAGCCGCTGTGCCTTGGACCGGCATATTAATGGCCATTCTCTCGGCGGCGGCTTTGAGCATGGGCATGGTAGAGTGAATTTCCGGCAAGTAGCGGCGCCGGCCAAATAGGGTTTGGCTATAGCCATGCTGATTGGCAAATTTTTTGGTTTTATCTATATAGTCTTTGACTCGCGCATAAATGGAAAAATATTTTTCAATAAATTCTTTGGCCTCAGTTCGATTAAGGTTAGTCCGTTGTGATAAGCCTAGTGAACCTAAACCATAGAGTATGCCAAAATTTACTTCTTTGGCAGTGCGGCGTATTTCTTTGCTTACAGCCTCTAGGGGAATTTTGTGGATTTCCGCCGCGGTGCGGGCATGGATGTCTTCACCTTTCTTAAAACTGGCTATCATCTTGGGATCCTGGGATAAAGAGGCTACTAAGCGCAGTTCAATTTGCGAATAGTCAGCTGTTAGCAGGGTATGGCCTTTGGGCGCTACAAAAGCTTGGCGGATTTTTTTGCCAAGTGGCGTGCGGATAGGAATGTTTTGCAAATTAGGGTCAGAGGAAGACAAACGGCCAGTAGCTGTGATAGTTTGGTTAAAGCTGGTATGTAGACGCTGGGTTTTTTTGTTGACTAGTTCAGGCAGGGCTGTGATATAAGTAGATTGTAATTTGGCCAGTTCACGGTATTGAGTAATCATGGGAATGATTGGATGAAGGTTTTGCATTTTTTCCAGTTCGGCCGCGGCGGTAGATAGTCCGGTTTTGTTTTTCTTAATGCCTTGAGGGCTGATTTTTAAATCTTCAAAAAGTATTTCTTTGAGTTGCTGGGGCGAGGCAATATTGAATTCCCGTCCAGCCATTTTGTATATCTTTTGGCTAAGTTCGGCTATATCTATAGCGAACTCTTTAGCCATTTTGTTGAGAAATGGCGTGTCTAAACATACGCCAGCTAGTTCCATGTCAGCTAAGACCGGTATAAGCGGCAATTCCATATCAGCCATAAGTTCAAAGTTTTTGTTAGTTTGTATTATGGATAATAATTTTTTATATAAACGCCAAGTAATATCGGCATCTTCAGCGGCGTACCAAGCTAATTTATCTAACGGTATGGCTTGTACGTCAATGTTCTTTTTCTTTTTAGTATCTTCTTCAAGGAGATCAGCTAGTTTTAGTTTTTTGTAGCCCAGATAACTAAAAGCTAACTCTTCTAGTTTTAAGCCGCGGTTAGGATTGATAAGATAGGCGGCAATCATAGTATCAAAGCCAATACCACTTAGGTTTATGCCTAATACTTTTAGGACTTTGTAATCAAATTTTAAGTTGTGGCCAACTTTGGAGATTTTTTTATCTTCTAAGATTGGTTTTAACTTGGTCAAAACTTCTTTTTTGAAATCGTTATTTTTTAAAGATATAAAATAAGCGCTTTGCTCTTGCCAACAAAAGGACAGGCCCAAAATATCATCATTGATTACGTCCAGACCAGTCGTTTCCGAATCAATGGCAAAAGATGTTTGAGTTTTTAGTTGTTTGTAAAATTTTTCAAATTTAACTTTATCGTCAATGAGCTCATAGTCAGCTCCAGTGGTTTTACTAAAAGCATTATTGTTGACAGTGGATCCTTGATGGGGGATTTTGCCTAAGAGTGTACGAAATTCAAATTTTTGAAAAATACTATAGACTTTTTCTGGGTCAAAATCTGTCATCTTAGCATCAGACAGAACCCAGTTAATAGGCACATCTTGGACAATGGTTACTAAATTTTTGCTAGCCAAAGCGGCTTCTTTTTCAGCTAAGAGTAGTTTTTTTAATCTATCTTTGACATCAGATTCTTCAATATTTTTATAAAGATTGTCTAAGCTGCCAAATTTTTGGATTAAAGCGGTGGCGCCCTTAGTACCAATGCCTTTGACGCCTTTTATATTGTCGGAAGTATCGCCTTGTAAAGCCTTAAAATCAATGAGTTGATTTGGTTCAAGAGAGTAGCGTTCGCGTACGGCTGATTCATCATAGGTAACAGTGTCATTAAAGCCCCTCTTTAGGGTTAGGACTTTGATGCGGTCATTAACTAATTGTAAGGCATCTAAATCACCAGTGATAATAGTGGTTTGTACATCTGGATATTTTTGGTAAGTTTCTTGGCTAATAGTGCCAATGACATCATCAGCCTCATAGCCTTCTTTGGTGATAATGGGGATATTAAAAGCATGGAGTACTTCGTAAGTTAGGGGAATTTGTTGATAAAATTCATCAGCTTGTTTGATTCGCTGGGCTTTGTAGTCTTCATAGGCTTCATGGCGAAAGGTTTTACCAGCCAGGTCAAAAGCCGCTACAATATAATCAGGCTTGAGTTCCTGGATGATTTTTAAAAGTAGGGAAGTATAGCCAAAAACAGCATTTACCATTAGGCCCTCTTTAGTGCTTAGAGGGGGTATAGCGTGCCAAGCGCGGTGGAGCAGGGCATTGGAGTCAATAATTACTAGTTTTTGGGTTTTTTGGGCCATGTTTTTATTATTTTCTTATTTCATAATAGCATTTATAATTGATTATACCAAGTCTTCGAGGGGTTGACTTTTTGTGATTTTATTATATAATAGTTGTGTTTTGGGTGGGCGTATTTTTCCGCTTTTGACAGGGTGGCCTGTCGTAGATAGACAACATTTTTTAAACGAGCGAGTGTAGTTCAGTTGGCTAGAACGTTTCCTTGCCAAGGAAAAGGTCGCCGGTTCGAGCCCGGTCACTCGCTCCATTTTTTTATATTTTAACTCTGTGCCGGCGTGGTGAAATTGGTAGACACGCAGGACTTAAAATCCTGTGGCCGCAAGGCCGTGTCGGTTCGATTCCGACCGCCGGTACCATTTTGAAAATTGGCCACGTAGCCAAGTGGTAAGGCAAGGGTCTGCAAAACCCTTATCACCGGTTCGATTCCGGTCGTGGCCTCCATAAATCGTTAGTATTAAAAAAATCGCTGAGAGCGATTTTTTATTTTTTTAAGCAAGTTTGAGTTTTTTGAGCTCTTTGAGGCACAAAGAATGCATAGCAGGATTAGCCGCTAGTAGATTCTTGGAATTTTTGTTCCAAGTTTTGTTTTTCCAGTCAGTCACCATAGCACCGGCCTCTCTGGCTATTATTGTTCCAGCGGCTACATCCCAAATTTTAGGGCCACTAGTGAGATGGGCTTCAGTATTGCCAGCGGCTACCATAGCTAATTCCAGATTGGTAGAGCCAAAATGTCGGCACTGATGGGATATATTATTAAATCTTTGGTAAAGTTTGTAGGCTTTCTGATTATTTTTGGGGCCAGTGCCATGGCAATAGGTAATGACAGATTTTTTTAAATCTTTTTTTGCAGATACTTTTAATTTATGGCTGTTTCTATAAGCGCCGTTATTTTTAGTAGCCCAATATAGGTCATCTAATATCGGATTATAGATTACACCCAAAACTACTTCGTTGTTTTTCAGTAAAGCAATGCTTACTGAAAACTGAGGGTTGTTAATGGTAAAATTAGTAGTTCCGTCCAAAGGATCAATGACCCAACAGAATTGGTCTATTTTTTTATTTGCTCCGCTTTCTTCAGAAAGTGTTTTGTAATGAGGAAAATTTTTGTTTAAAATATCTAATATTATTTTTTCTGATTTTTTGTCATAAGGAGTAACTCTCTGGCTTCTTTGTTTAAACGTTGTCTTCTCTTTTCTTTTATTCAAAAATTCTTTTTTAAGCATGCGGCCAGCTTGTCGGGCAGCCATTTGGCTGATTTTAAGTTCTTTAGCGTACATAATTTTTTATTATTGTCTTTATATTTTATAATTATAGCACACTTGGGGATTTTTCTAATAATATTTTTTTGGTTTAAAATCATCGGGCCAATGTTGCTGATTTTTAATTTCTTCGGCATTGCTATTAGGAGCATATTTGTAGCCATGACCATAACCCAACTCTTTCATGAGTTTGGTCGGCGCATTTCTTAGTACCAAGGGCACGCCGAGATGGCTAGTAGCTTTGGCGTCTTGGGCAGCTTGGCCGTAAGCAGTGTATATTTTGTTGGACTTAGGGGCTTGGGCTAAGTACAGGACAGCCTGAGCTAGGGCTAATTTGGCCTCAGGTAAGCCTACAAAGTGGACAGCGTCTTTGGCGGCATTGGCAATGACTAAGGCTTGATTATCAGCCAACCCGACATCTTCAGAGGCAAAGCGGATTAGCCGCCTGGCAACATAGAGGGGATCTTCGCCAGCCTCTAGCATGCGGGCTAGCCAGTACAGAGCGGCGTGCGGATCAGAATCACGCAAACATTTGTGCAGAGCTGAAATAATATTATAATGTTCTTCGCCTTCTTTGTCATAATACATTATGGAACTTTGTATAGCTTCTTTAATAGCGATCTCATCAAGAGTAATTTTGTTTTTGTTGGCGCTGGCGATTTCTAAAGCAATTATGAGCCGCCGAGCATCACCGCCAGCAAAGCTTAGTAGTATTTTTTCCGCTTCAGCTGTTAATTTTATATTTTGTTCACCCAAGCCTTTTTGTTTATCGGTCAGAGCCCTATCTAATATTTTTTTTAAGTCACTGGCCGTTAAAGATTTTAAAACCAACACGCGGCAGCGGGAAAGCAAAGCGGAGTTTATGGAAAAAGACGGATTTTCTGTAGTAGCGCCAATGAGCGTCAGTATACCTTGCTCTACATAAGGCAAGAGCACATCTTGCTGGGCTTTGTTGAAGCGATGTATTTCATCTAAAAATAAAATAGTTTTTTGTTTGAAAAAATTAAGGTCTTGCCGGGCATCTTCAGCAATTTTTTTAATATCAGCTACGCCAATGAGCACGGCGCTGCTGGCGACAAACCTAGCCTTGAGCTCTTGGCTAATGACATTGGCCAAAGTAGTTTTGCCAACCCCAGGCGGACCCCAAAATATCAAAGAGCTGATGTTTTGGTTTTTAATCATTTGTTCCAAGATTTTGCTGGGCCCCAAGATATGCTCTTGTCCAGCAAACTCACCTAACCCACTGGGCCGCAGGCGGTCAGCTAAAGGGGTTTTATTTTCCATATATTTTAGCTTATTAGTGTAGCTTAGCAAAAAATGGAATAAAAGAATACCCCCGCTTCGCGGGGGATGTTCCTTTTGTTATTATTTATGGAAACGTCAGGGTGGTATTATTAAGTGATGTAGCGAAAAGTAATAATTTATTATTAATTAAGTTCTTTTCCATCGACAAGTAATTTGCCTTCTTTTTCCTCAATATGAGGCGCCATATCTTGAACCGCAGTAACAAAATTATCCATTTGTTCTACAGTAAGTCCTTCAGTGACTAGTTCTCTAGCTAGTCCTTCCAAATTGTTTTCCCATGAATCAAAATTACGTACCGTAGTGCTAAGGTCTGGTAATTCTATTTGTAATTGCCACTCCGATGGATCTTCTCCTTTATTTCGTAGCAATCTAAAACTTAAGCCAGTTACATTATAACTACCTTCATAGTGGGCCAATGCTTTTATAGCCCTTTTATTTTGTT